>VMHT01166547.1_pt1 | contig 48035 bp, 42 predicted proteins | sample 4693611 | NCBI WGS metagenome assembly VMHT01 (sample SAMN12280063, study PRJNA550983) | marine metagenome | isolation source: seawater sampled from same location over 5 years 0.02-0.2 micron viral filtrate | place: USA: collected off the coast of southern California halfway between the port... ... | reverse complement strand
GAAACAAATGACGATTGAGAGGGTTTCATGTCAAAACCAAAGATGGCCGATGTGCTTCCAAGGGGTACGCTTCAACGATTTGGGATTGCTGGCGGCTTCAACACCTTCATTTTCTGGATTATTTGGGAATTGCTCCGCATCTCGCCAGTCTACGATGCTTTGAATGAAACTCTATTATGGTCGCTCTCGTGGTTTGGGTCAAGTATTGTGGCCCACTTCGTTCACCGGGTGTTCACTTTTGATGGGCGCAGGAATGTTCGAACAACAGTTTTGGGCGCCATATCCGTATATGCAGTTGGTATGATGGGTTCAACATTGACCTTTGATATCATGCTGGACTTATTGTCACATCTACCTATCCGTTTGTTGTTCTTAGTCAACATAGGAATTTGGGGGATTTTTACATGGGCAAGCATGCGCTGGTTTGTTTTTGGATACTCCAAAATCGAAGAGGAATGATCACACTGCGTGAGTTTCCATTAGAGCGAGCGGGATCACTTCGAGAGCTGCTGCATGCGTTGCCTCGAGGTCGAGAGGGCATGCATGGCCTGCGTTGACTGCCGCAAGCCATGTTCGGGCGCAAACACACCACGAATCTCCGGGCTTGAGCCCGGGAAAACCATGTTGAGGGGCTGGAGTCATCAAGTCATTACCGCGGCTTTTGGCGAATTCAAGGAACGCTTCTGTTACCATGCAGCATACGGTGTGGCTGCCGCGATCGCTGTCATCAGTGTTGCACTTTCCATCGCGATACCACCCCGTCATTGGGTCGCAGGAGCAACTGTCGAGAGGTTGGCCAAGGACGTTTTTACTTGGATACATGAAGATGGCCGGGGCGTCGTAATTGATGAAGGCTTGTTCGCCGAGAAGTTTTTCACCGCAAATAGTCTTATTCTGGGTTCTTGCCGGCGTTGGGTTCTAAGGTGATGTCGACAACCGGGGGCCATGCTACCAGACACTGTCCACAAACTCCCGAGGGAAGAACGCTATGCTTACGCACGACTTCTCGCCTTCATGGCAAGGGTTGACAACGAACTTACCGTCGATGAAATGGCGATGTTTGAACAGCGGCTTGGAACTGCCTTGCTTTCTCCACGACAGCGTGAAATGATCCGCAGCGCCCTCAAAACTCCCCCTCCGCTCGAGGAATGCCTCGAAGGTTTAGGTGCCGAAGCAGGAAGACTTGCTCTTCGTGATGCGACATTAATGGCGGCGGCTGACGGCACGGTCGACGATGATGAACGCGAGGTTCTTCAGTTAATTGTTGATCACCTTGGTCTTGCAGATAACTCAGTTGAGAAACTCCTCGATTGGACTGTAAAAGGCGCAATGTGGATGCAAGAAGGTTTTGACCTTCTCAACACGCTTTCGGAGTGAAGGGCGTGTACGTCGACCTCACGGTTGATTTCACCCCTGATGAAGCCCAAGGCTATACCCAAATCATGATCATTGTCGCTTCTGCCGATGGTGCGCTGGTCAAGGAAGAATTGGCGATGATTGAAGCCCTTATGGGCCGCTGCATGATGCACCCTGAGATGAGGGTTGATTTACGAAATATGTTGGAGAAGCCTCCGCAGTTGTCACTGGTCATGGATCGGTTGTCGCCCATCGTCCTCAAAGCGGCGCTCCGGGATGGGATTTTGGTTGCCGCAGTTGATGGTGAATATGATTCGGCGGAAATAAAAATCCTCAAACAAATCGCCAAGGCGGCTGGCGTCAAGAAGGCGGAACTCTCAGCGCTTTTTGAATGGGTAAAAGCAGGGTGGGAATGGCATAAAGAGAGTTTTGAAATCCTTGATTTGGTCTAGGTAATTGCTAAAATTTGCCTAATTTCAAAGCCGGCTCGGAAGGGTCACATTCAAACCGAACGAGCCAACCGGTTATGTTGGGTGGGGTCATGCAGAGCGGGGTAAGCGGCTGGTATGCGCGATTGGATAGATGCCTCGAAAATCGTCCGAAGCAGATTGCGATTTGGCTTCAATCTTGGGAACAATCGCTCCGCGTTCACCAACCAATCGCAGCCCTCCTTCCTGAAGACTGGCCAACCCTCCCCGCAAACCTCTTGACCGACCCCGGCCACGTTCTTGATCACCTTCTAGCGCGACATGATGCAGAAACTGACGGTCGCTCGCCCCGAGGGGCTCACCCAACTCCGCCACGGCTTGCTGATGCTGTGATTGCCTCAGAACTATTGGAGAGCCTCACTCGTCCCAAAACACCAGTCAAATCCTCGACCATGCACTTGAGCAATCTTCCTCCCGGTTTCCGCGCCCAGATTGAGAAACTGAACCTTCCGCAGCACAGTCAAGAAACGGAGATTGACGATGAAGCTGAATTGAAGCGCGTCCATGAAGGTCGCCGTACATTGAGCGGCATTCCCTTGCCGATCGCAGACACATCTTGTGGCGGTGGTATTTTCCACGCACGCCTCATTCGTCGCCACTCTGAACACCACGAAGACAGTACTGAGGAACGACGCATGAACGACACCAGACTGCTTCTTTCGTCGTTTCAACTGCTCGACGTCGACGAACTTGTTGTGGCATCCACTCGACGCAGGCTGCTTCTTGAGTGCATTCGCTTCGGCCTTGTGAGCCTCAAGACGGTGAAGCCAGGCTGTCTGCCCCGTGAGGAAGCTGAGGGTTTACTCGAAGCCGCTGTGCGACAAGGTGACACCTTGCAAGGCGAGTGGCCATGGAAGGAAGAGCCCCAATTGGTGGTCACCAATCCACCATGGCTTCGAATCAAAGATCGATTCCGCGGTATGGAAGATGGAAGCAAACTCCGAAGAGAACTTGGGGAGCACCTGAGAGCGTTGACCGACAATGGACAACCACGCTTCTCAACCATGCGAGGAAATGTCAACCTTTACCGATTATTCATTGAGCGAAGCCTGCAAATCCTCGAGAAGGGGGGGCGGCTTCGGCTTATTGCCCCAGACAGTATTCTTCGAGAGCAGTCTTCTCACCCCCTACGCACCCTCCTCGTCGAAGAGCATGGCTGGTCTGATATTTGGGCGATTGAAGAAGCAAATCACCTCTTCCCCGGCATGACACAAGGCGTGGCTGTGCTTGGAATTACAGCAAAAATGCAAGTAGAGCAATTGCTCATGCATGGCCCCATAAGTCGTGCAGATTTGCGACGAGACCAAAATGGACTTTCAAATCGAGTCCCATCGTTTGAGATGGCTCCTGAGCGATGGATTGCTTGGGCAAAGGACACCTGGGCCATTCCCCGTCTCCCTCGTGACCGTATCGAGCGTAAGCAAACACTTGCTGTGCTCGATCGTCTCGCATTACTTCCACGATTAGGGGATGAACATCACGCCCTTGCAACAAACGGACACACTGTCCGCGTTCGAGTTGGAGAAATCGATCAAACCGCTCACTCCAAGAGCATTGAAACTTGGGCAAAGGGTCGAGTATCTCGTCCATTCATTCGTGGTGTTCACTTCTCTGAAGATGAAAGTGGAGCGGTCTTCGTACGCCACCCAGCCTTCCGAACAGACATTCCTTCTCGAGCAAACGAACGGCAACTGGCAATGTGGTGCGGCTCGAGTGAACCGAAGTTTGGCCCGCGCCTTGCGTGTCAAGCCATCGTGAACGCTCATCAAGATCGCCGGCTCAGGTGGGCGGTTATTCCTGCAGGGTGTGTGCTAGGCAACAGCGTCAACCATATCGAATTGCATGAAGACATTCAGCAGCGTTTGATTTCAGTCCATGGATCTTTAGAGACCGGGTTGAAATGGATGTGTACGTTATTGAACGATAACGACCTTGACGAGTGGGCAAGAGCTTGGTCTGCTAACAACAACGTCAACAACTACGAATTGGAGATGTTGCCACTCGACGTGAACGGTGAACTTCCGGAATTAGTGCCTATTCTTCGATAATCCGTCAATATCTGGCCTCAATTCTCAGGAATTACAAGCGCACGATGCTGGGAACATGAGGAAAATGGTTTATTTATGACAAGCCACTGGGGGGACCGTTAGGGTTCGCCTAGGTGAAATTTTGTGGGCATTCATCCAAAGATTGGGATCACCGGTTTGCCACGTAGCGGAAAATCTGCCGTGATGGAAAAGGTACTCGAAATGCTCGTTGATGAGCGTAAGAGAGAAATTCTCATGCGAGGAAGTTTGAGTGATGCCCCGATTATTGGTGGTCTGCAAACAGTCCCAATTCTCGAAGGGAGCGAACGCCTTGGCTACAAAGTGATCAACATTGTGACGAAGGAAGAAGCAATCATGGCTCACAAAAACATCGATTCGAGACTGAGGGTTCTTGGCTATGGGATTGATATTGAAGCTCTTGAACAAGTTGCTATTCCCGCAATTGAATATGCTCGAGATGAGTGTGAAGTTCTAGTCATTGATGAAATTGGAAAGTTCGCCGTGGAAAGCGAAGCCTTCGTCAATGTAGTTCGTAGTGCTTTGGAAGTCGACAAACCGACCTTGCTAACCCTCCACAAGAAGAGTCGCCATCCATTGCTTCAAGACATTCGTCGCCGAGATGATGGCCGTATCTTAGAAGTCACACCAGTGAACCGTGCACTGCTTCCGTACAAAATTCACAAATTGATGCGAGAAACGTACTGACCCTTAGGTCCGATGCACCGCTGGTTTCATGCATAGTTGCCCGATGGTCCATCCATGAGCAACCCCTCTGATGCCGCATCGAAGTTGTTGTATGGCACCGGCTTCGGCTTGTTCCTTGTTGCGGGATTCGGACTCATTGAAGATCGAATGGCCATCACGGAGATCGGTACCGGTTGGCTTTTCATTCTGCTTGGTGCCATTGCTTTGCTCCTTGGCAACGCTTTGAGTGGTGGCTCCGGGCCCCTCGCAACAGCGTTTCCAAATGAATCATCAGAAGACTTGGCGATACGTGTCCGAAAGGACATCAACGCATCGATTAAAGATGCAAGTGTGGGCTCGGCATGGGCTGAGCTAGAAGCTAGTGTCTTAGAAGAAGAATTGTCTGAACAAGAATGAAACTATTGGTTCTTGATAATGCCAACAACTTCGAGCGGTGCCTTCATGACAGGTAGCCACTTCCATCACAATGGGTCGAAGACAATGAGTCAAATTCCTGAAGAACTATACTACACAAAAGAGCACGAATGGATGCGCGTCGAAGGTGACGAAATTGTGATTGGAATTACCGATCACGCACAAGACGCATTGACAGACATCGTTTACATTGAACTACCATCTGAAGGTGATGCCTTCGGGGATATGGGTGAATTCGCAATCGTTGAATCTGTAAAGTCGGCATCTCCTATCTTTGCTCCACTTGCTGGAACTGTTACGGCTGTTAACGATGCACTTGAAGACACTCCTGAATTGATGAATTCAGATCCATACGGCGAAGGATGGATTGTGCGAATGAAACTCGAAGCACCTGATGCTGTTTCCAGTATGATGAGTGCTGCGGATTACAAAGCTGAAATCGGCGAGTGAATCGATTGACATCTCCACCGTGGACGATCTACGTCGACGGGTCTTGCTTAGGCAATCAGAACGTGGATGAATCGACTCCAGCTGCATGGTCAGTTGTTATCGTCACTGGAGATACAGGACTCGGTCGTGGAACTGGCTCACTGGTCGAAGAATTCGCAGGCCCCGTGGTTACTGACCCAGAGGCAGAAGATTTTGTAGGTGCGGAAGTCGGTTCGAACAACACGGCTGAACTCACTGCATTTGGCGAAGCCCTTCGTTGGCTTTTGATCGAGGGTGGTGATGACAGGGCCGTGATTCGAGCAGATTCTCAATACGCCGGTAATCTTGCATCAGGTGCTTGGAAAGCCAAGGCCAACAAAGCACTGGTCGCACATGTACAGGAATTGTGGAGGGCTGTGGCTGCACTTCGTCCAATATCATGGGACCATGTGAGAGCGCATAGGGGCCATCGTTGGAATGAGCGCGCCGACCATCTCGCACTCCGAAAGGCAAACAATGAGCCTCCGGTTCCTCTCACCTTCTGGAAACCTGGGCAACGCTGACTACTCGGTGAGCCGTTGCATCAGCCAAATTCGAAACTCTTCACCCATGTCCTCGCGCCGAAGAGCATGGTCAACTTGGGCCTTTAGCCACGGAAGAGGTTTCCCAGAGTCATACCACTGGTAGCCATCCAATTCAACCCCATACATCCCACCGTTGTCCATCCAATGTTGTTGGATAGCGATGGTTTGCAATTCACCGTGGGTTTCGACATCATAGCGATCGAGTAATTCGGACGTATCAGCAGTGAAGACATACCTGCCGCACAGCACCAAATTCGAAGGTGCGTTTTCTTTTGCTGGTTTTTCGATAATTTCGACTATTTTGGAATCTTCGATTCGAACGACACCATAGTTGCTCACTTGATCAGGTTCGACAGGCATCATCGCAGCACATGGTCTGCCGTGTTGTTCGAAAGAGGCGACCAAATCTGAACTCGCCCGGGAAGGAATAAATGACGATGGGGTTGAGTGTTGATCAACCAGTAAATTGTCCCCAAGAAGGACGAGAAATGGGCCATCTATGGCATGTAGGGCGCTTTGGATTGCGTTGCCAAGACCGAGTGGGACATGTTGCACATGAACGTGCACCTCAACATCTGCAAATGGTGCGAGAAGGGTTCGATCGAGGTCTGGACGTCGTTCCTCTAACCATGAATGATTGGCGAGCAAATTCGACAAATCTTTGCGCGGAGAGGTTACGATATGAAGCCGTTGTACGCCCGCAGCAATCGCTTCACGAGCGAGATGTGCAAGGGCCGGGATGTCGACAAGTGGTAATGCTTCCTTTGGAACAGAGGCGCTGGTTGGAAGCATTCGAGTTCCAAGTCCTCCCGCAACCAAGAGTGCGTCTTGTATTGCTCCCATGTCAGGCTGCTGGATGGCACAGGCTTTCAAGCGTCGCCCTTCCTCGGCTAACTATGGAGCGAACTCACGACTGGCGATGGCTTGCCGTTCTTGGGTTGCTTGGCGTAGTTCAGGGCTTCTTTGATTTGGCACCAGTTGGCCCATGGGGCTCTGCATCATTCTCCCGCGGCGTTATCGGGCTAGGAGGTCTTGTATGCCTCTACCTTGCTTGGTTTCGTTATACCTTTGACATCAATGGAGTTGCCCCCACATTGGACCGATGGAAAAATCCTGAACAGAGTTGGTTGAACGTGGTGTTGTTTGGTCTGCTTTCACTCGCCGCAGTCAAGTTGTCCACATGGAGTGGTGTCGATGAAAACCTGCCAGAACCTACAGGAATGTTGGTCACCTTATTTGGCTGTCTGGCTATACTCAACGGGTTGTACGTTGGTCTTGTGGTTCAAGGGCCATTCAAAATTCGAGAAGAAGAGTGATTTCAGTCGAGGAATCCGAGTTCCTGATCGATGGTTTCTTCACCATTGATGTCATCATCAAGTATGTTCGATTCTGGAACTGGACGCTCGGGGAGTGTTGGTTGCTCACCCTCGCCCTTGAGGAAGGCTTGCCACGCTGTACATCGCTCCGGGCGACGAACGGACAAGGGTGTCCACAGAGGCTCTAAGTCGCATCCTTGTTCGACAAAGTCTGCCAACCGAGCCGCAAAATGATCTGGTGCTACCTCTTCCATCCGCATCAACAATTCACGCATTCGTGTTCGCACCACTTCGTCACCATCGACCCATAGCAGGGGCAAGAGGTGGCGCTGATCGTCTGGAAAGTGCTCGAGATAATCGCGCAAGAACGGTACGAGATTTCTGCGAACGACAGGGAGCGGGTGTGTTGAAAGTTCTGCCATGGTATCTGCCCATTGTTCAACATCTAAGAATCTAAGATCCCCTACTGTGGCGCTTGCCGCAGCAAGCACACCTTCGTCTTCATCCTTGAGCATTGCTTCCAAAAAGGGAACTGCATCCCATGTTAGGCGCCTGAAGAGACGTGTGAGGACATCGGCCATGCCTCTTCGAATCAAGATTTCGTCGCGGGTGTGAAGGCGCTTGGCGAGTTCAAGTCCCGCCTCTCTGTCATGTTCGATGGCTTTGGCCAAACAGAGGCAGACTCGCGAAGCAACCTCTTCTTCCGGGTCGAGTGCTCTTCGCATGAGAATCTCGTTGATACCTAGGGGTCCGACAAGATTCGGTCGTTGAAGCAGCAATCGGGTCCATTCCATCAGCAATAGCCGACGCTCGAGCGGTCCGTTTTCGAGCCGAGCGAGCAACCATACGGCAGCTTCGACACCGACATCATGAGCAACAACTCCGCCCTGTCGAGGAAGCACGGCGTGAGCGTTCCATTCCATTTGGTGTGGACCTGCATCGGGTTGAGTATGCCAGGTCCCCGGCCTTTCTGCAAGAGCAATGGATTCAACCAGGTGATAGCCTTGGTGGACCGACTGGCCTCGAGCCTGCGTTGCTAAGCCATCAACCAAAGCGACTGCAAGCCACCATCGGTCAATGTTAGGAGCTTGTTGATCAAAAGCTTGAGCGAGCCAGTCGGTTGCGATGGCAAACAACAAGCGTTCTGCAACTTGTGGCACTCGTTTCTTCAACCAGCGCTCATGGACTTCATACGGATCATCACTCAGGTTCATTCTGTGCGGCACAATTAGGTCGACTACGGTGTTAAGATTGCGTTCAAACATGCCTCTGTCGACTTGTAACAGACCTACGCCCTGATCGATGATGATTTGAGGCGATTTTGGGGGGAGAGCGGGAAAGTCCGGGTCTGAAATTGGTGGAGAAGGGAGCGGCCACGACTGAGTTCCACGTTCAAGGGCAGCAACGAGACCTTGCTGAACAGCATCGTATGCTGCTTCTGATAATCGATTACGAGGTTTACTCATAACAGTCCCTCGCCCGTGAAAGATGTTGACGTTGCTCAAATGTCAAGTTCGATGTTCAGATTTTGAATCAATTCCTTGTATCTGTTTCGAATAGTCACTTCGGTCACACCTGCGACTTCTGCAACTTCTCTCTGAGTACGGCGCTTTCCGCAAAGAACGGATGCTATGTAAATGATTGACGCAGCAATTCCTGTTGGTCCGCGACCGCTGGTCAGCTCTTTTTCTTGGGCGGCTTTGATTAATTCGTACGCTTTTGCCTCAACTTCAGCATCGAGGCCAAGCCCGGAGCAGAATCGAGAAATGTAATCCTCAGGACCGGTTGGCATAATTTTCATCTTCAGTTCTCGAACCATGAATCGGTATGTTCGCCCAATTTCCTTTCGGCCTGTTCGGGAGGCTTGTCCGATTTCATCAAGGGTTCGGGGCACACCGCACTGGCGGCAAGCAGCGTACAACGAGGCTGCTGCTACGCCTTCGATTGAACGACCGCGGATGAGACGCTTGTCGACCGCTTTCTTGTAGTTGACAGCTGCCGCTTCGCGAACAGATTTGGGTAGTTCGAGGCGACTGGCCATTCGGTCAAGTTCCGCCAGTGCCATAGCGAGGTTCCGCTCCGTTGCGTTGCTGACACGGCTTCTCTTCTGCCATTTCCTCATTCGGTAGAATTGAGATCGATATCGAGAATTGATTGTTTTTCCAGAGTAGTCTTTGTTTTGCCAATCGATGTCTGTCGACAATCCTTTGTCGTGGAGCATCACGGTCATGGGCGCACCTGTACGGGCGCGCTGGTCGCCTTGTTCTGGAGAGAAAACACGCCATTCTGCACCTTGGTCGATAACGTTGTCTTCTAACACCAATCCACAGTCGTCACAAACGACCTCGCCACGGGTTTCGTCGCGAGTAAGGTTTCGGCTTCCACAGTCGCCGCACTTGACAATATCTTCTACTTGCTGTTCATCCATTTTTCATCCCTCATTCGCTCCCTTAGCGAGCTCAACGCTCAAACCATTTGGGGAACCTTGATATACTCGCCAAGACGATTGTATTTAAACTTTAAGCAAAAGCAGTTTACTCTATTTTGAAGGAACACACGGGAGGGGGGTGTTATTTGCCGCAACAAATCATCTGCTTCCATTCACATGCGGGGCAATATTTGCATACAACTCGCCCGAACCGATTATATCTATTTGGCCCATGAAAGAAGTTGAGGGGCAAGGATGCGAGCAAACTGGCCACCGCAAAAAGTCTCCCTCACACCTGGAAAGAGAGTGTTGTTCCTGACCAAGGATTTGGACCTAATCAAGCGCCAGTTGTACGATGGTCTAAATCTTAAAATGGAGGATTTGAATGTCGAGGATCTCCTTGATGATATCAACACAGACGTGATGACCCCCGCATGGGTCTGCTTTGATCACGATCCTGCCGAGATTGCGAAAAACGCCTACGCTGGACTTATGCACAACGGCCTTCGAGTGTTCAATGAAAACGCACTCAAAAATGGAAACTTCGAAGTCATTGTATCTGGTCAAAGAAAGGGGACTGGGTCTTCGAGAGAAACCGCTGCTCAATGTGAACGGTGGGCAGGCATTAACATCGTCATCGCAGCGTCATTTGCACCGATTCATGAGAGGAATAACATCAACCTGGGACAACTCATGAGCGACCACGCCATGCTTGAACGCCTACAGAATGGAGAAGAAATTAATCTCGGTGCCTTCACATCTCAATACGATGAAGTAACTCAAATCATTCTTGAAAAAGGGGGGTTGTTTCCATTCGCAAAGGCTCTGAAGTCGGGGGAACTCGCTTTGCCACCGATGAACACACCTCAACGGCCAATGACCATGGCTGAGAAAATCATCGCCCGAAATCTCGTTGGGCAAGCCGAAGGGCAATGTGTCAAACCTGACGACCCAGTGATTGCCCAAGTTCAAGGAGGATATTCTCATGAATTCACCACTGCACAAGTTCATACCTTCCTTGCAGAAGAATACGGAGCTGATTACAGCCTCCCAAACCCAAGCAAGTTTGCAGTGTTTGAAGACCACCTACTCTACGCACACCACAACCCAAAATTTGTCCCCTTCATGGACAAGGTGCAAACATTGAGGGATTTACAAGTAGCATTCCAACATCATTCTGGGGTTCGAGACTATTCGGCCAAAGACGGTGTTTCTCCCGGAATTTGTCATCAGGTTGCCCGCGAAGAATTCATCGAAGTTGGGGATTTTATTCAAGACACGGACTCTCACACTTGCATGGGGGGAGCATCCAATGCCCTGACATGGGGTGTTGGCGCTACTGAATATGCGAATCTTGTGAGTGCAGGTTTTACCTTCGTCAAAGTCCCTGAATCAATTCGTTTTGAATTGGTTGGCACCCTCGAAGACGGTTGCACTGCAAAGGATGTAATTTTGTACATCTTAGCCGATCATGCCCGGGAAGAATTAACCTTGAACCGCAGCATGGAATTTGGCGGCAGCGGATTGGCAAGCCTATCGGTTGACGAACGTGCTACGTTGTGCAACATGGCTACAGAGTGCTCTGGCCGAACCGGCATCTGTGAATCTGATGATCTCCTGTTTGATTGGATGCTAAAGTCGCAACCCCACCTCGACCGAGAGGCTCAGAAAGCGCTTTCAGTCGCTCCTGATGAAGGCGCCGAATACACTGGTGGTGTCCACGTGATTGATCTTAGTCGAATCAAGCCAATGGTAGCACACCCGGGTAACCCTGATGAGGGTATTCCAAGCGATCCGACCAACGGTGCTGACATCGCAGACATCGGCCAAGTATCCATCGATATAGCATACGGTGGCTCGTGCACCGCCGGAAAAGAAGATGATGTCGCCTACTATGCACAGGTTTGCAAAGCAGCTGAAGATGCAGGCCTCATCGTCAAGGAAGGCGTTGAATTCTATATCCAATACGGGTCTGGCCAGGTAAAGCAATTGGCAGTCGACAAAGGCTGGCATGAATTGTTCGGGCGTGTCGGGGTCAAACTGATTGATCCGGGATGTGGCGCGTGTATTGGCGCAGGCCCCGGTGTTTCAATCACGCCCGAGCAAGTCACTGTTTCTGCCATTAATCGTAATTTCCAAGGGCGGTCCGGTCCAGGGAAATTGTACCTTGCAAGCCCGCTTACGGTTGCGGCATCTGCGTTCACTGGTATCATCACCTCATGGAAAGACGACCTCTTTGCTTGAATTAGAATCAAACGCGCTAAACAGGGATGGCATAGCATCCACAACAAACATATTTTTTACCGAAAACGGCACTTGTAAAGAGCGAAATCAAGGTCAAATTCGTCATCGGAAAGAGGCAGTTTGAGGAGTCAAAGAATTGACTCTTATTCTGGTAAATGTTAGTTTTTTAGCAAAAAAACATTCCATTATAACCTCAGCCAAATTTCTTTGGTTTATGAGAAAAATTGTTGTCTTCTTGATGCTCACTATGCTTGTTGCTTCCAGTCTACCACTCAACGTAAGCGCAGACCCCGCCGAAGACATACCTGCAAATGCAGCAGCGACGGGCATCCATGACTCGTTGGTTGCCGCCCTTGCCCACGCTGGGCTTGTTGCAACGCTCCAAGGAACTGGACCATTTACGGTGTTCGCCCCAACCGACCAAGCTTTCGCAGATGCTGGAATCATCCTCGACGATTTTGACACTCCCGAGGAAAACGCCACGCTCTCCAACATCCTCCTTCACCACGTTCTTGCTGGTGAAGTCGCTTCAAGCGACATTAAGGATGGAATGATGGCAACAATGGTCAACGGTGACAAGGTCAAGTTCAGCGTCGCTAACGGGCAAGTGACCGTGAGTGGCGCGCTCGTCACCATGGCGGACGTCCAAGCATCCAACGGTGTGATTCACGTGATCGACACCATCCTCACTCCACCGGTGGACATACCTGCGACTGCCCAGTCAACAGGCGTCCACAACTCATTGGTTGCTGCTGTAGTTCAGGCAGATCTCCTTGCGACCCTCCAAGGGCCGGGCCCGTTCACAGTTTTTGCTCCAACCGACCAAGCTTTCTCTGATGCTGGTATCGATTTGGGAGCGCTCGACACTCCTGAAGGCAAAGCAACCCTGTCTGATATTCTCCTCTACCACGTTGTGTCTGGAGAGGTTCCTGCTGAGGACGTCACGGATTGCATGTCTGCGAATGCCGTTAACGGCCAGCCTCTCTCATTCACGGTTGGGGACTCTGTCAAGGTAAACGATGCAACCGTCTCTTCTACCGACGTCATTACAACAAACGGACTCATTCACGTCATCGACAAGGTGTTGATGCCATCTGATACGCCAAATGATATCCCGCGCACCGCCCAGTGCACAGGTGTTCACAATTCCTTGGTTGCTGGTGTAGTTCAGGCTGAGTTGCTTGAAACTCTACAGGGCAGTGGTCCGTTCACGCTGTTCGCCCCAACTGATCAGGCTTTTGCAGATGCAGGAATTGACCTTGCTGCCCTTGACACACCGGAAGGCAAGGCGGCGCTCAGCGATATTCTCCTCTACCACGTTGTGAGCGGTGAGGTTCCCGCTGCAAACGTCACCGATTGTATGACTGCCACAGCAGTGAATGGGCAAACGCTGGCGTTTACCGTAAATGGCGGCGTCATGGTCAATGGAGCTTCTGTGACCACCGCTGATGTGGCCACAAGCAACGGAATTATTCACGTCATTGACAAAGTGCTGAGCCCAACTGATAGCCCAAACGACATCCCTCGCACCGCCCAATGCACCGGCATCCACAATTCATTGGTGAGTGCCGTCATACAAGCAGAGTTGCTTGAAACGCTCCAAGGCACAGGGCCATTCACCCTCTTTGCCCCAACAGACCAAGCATTTGCTGACGCAGGAATTGATCTTACTGCTCTGGATACACCTGAGGGCAAAGCAGCTCTGACTGATATTCTCCTGTACCACGTCATTGCTGGCAATGTTCCATCATCAGCAGTGACAGAATGCCTAACTGCAAACACAATCAATGGAAGTCCAATCGCCTTTACCGTAAGCGACAGCGTAATGGTCAATGATGCAACTGTGACTCTTGCAGATGTCAACACAAGCAATGGCGTCATCCACGTTATTGACAAGGTGCTGACGCCTACGGCCACTCCAAATGACATCCCGCGAACCGCACAATGCACAGGCATACATGACTCATTGGTGGCTGGTGTCATTCAGGCAGGCTTGCTGGAAACACTGCAAGGCGATGGTCCGTTCACTGTGTTTGCGCCTACTGACCAAGCCTTCATTGATGCGGGGATTGACTTGGCCTCACTTGACACACCAGAAGGAAAGGAGATCCTTGCTGATATCCTACTTTATCACGTCGTTTCTGGAGAAGTTCCTGCAGCAGATGTGACCGATTGCATGTCCGCGAGTGCAGTGAATGGAAACCCGCTTTCCTTTACTGTCGGAGACAGCGTCAAGGTGAACGGGGCAACGGTGACGGCAACCGACGTTGCAACAAGCAACGGAATCATCCATATCATCGACAAGGTGCTCACCCCGACTGCAACGCCAAACAATCTGCCAAGAACTGCGCAATGCACCGGCATTCACAATTCACTCGTAAGCGCAGTGATTCAGGCTGACTTGCTTGAAACCCTCCAAGGTGATGGCCCGTTCACATTGTTCGCTCCAACCGATCAGGCTTTTGCTGACGCAGGTATTGATTTGGCAGCATTGGACACTCCTGAAGGAAAGGATGCACTCGCTGATATCCTCCTCTACCACGTTGTGGCTAGCGAAGTCCCATCCTCTGCTGTCACAGAATGTATGACTGCTGATGCAGTTAACGGCCAACCCCTATCCTTCACTGTTGATGGAGGCGTTATGGTCAATGGTGCATCAGTGACCATGGCTGACGTCAACACCAGCAACGGCGTCATACACGTGATTGACAGGGTGCTGACACCAACCTCAACACCAAACGACCTCCCAAGAACCGCCCAATGTACCGGTATTCACAACTCCCTAGTAAGCGCCGTGCTGCAAGCTGGATTGCTTGAGACCCTCCAAGGTGAGGGGCCTTTCACACTGTTTGCACCAACAGATCAGGCTTTTGCTGACGCAGGGGTTGACTTGGCAGCACTGGACACTCCAGAAGGAAAGGAAACCCTTTCTGACATTCTGCTTTACCACGTTGTTAGTAGTGCTGTCCCATCCTCAGCCGTGACTGAATGTATGACTGCCACTGCAGTCAACAACCAAGCACTGGCATTTACTGTGGGTGACGGAGTCATGGTCAACGATGCTAACGTCGTTTCTGCTGACGTCAACACCAGCAACGGTATCATCCACGTCATCGACAAGGTACTGACGCCAACCGACGCACCTAACGACCTACCGCGCACAGCACAGTGCACCGGCATTCACACCTCGCTTGTGGCTGCAGTGATCCAGGCAGAGCTATTGACCACCCTCCAAGGTGAAGGCCCATTCACATTGTTTGCGCCAACCGATCAAGCATTTGCTGATGCAGGCATTGATCTTGCGGCCTTAGATACTCCCGAGGGGAAGGCGGCACTCACCGACATCTTGCTGTATCACGTCCACTCAGGATCTGTCTCAGCAGCCGACATCACTGAGGGCATGATGTTACCAATGGTCAATGGTGATAACACGACACTCTCATTGCAAACTGGCATCAACGGCGCAAACATCACGCTAGCTGATGTGGTAGGCTCCAACGGAATCATTCACGTGATTGATGCAGTCCTCACTCCCCCTGTTGAAGAAGTTGAAGAATCGGGCGAGGAGACCTCGGGAACATCTGAAGAAGATTCTGGAAACCTCATCACTATTCTTCTGGTTGTACTCGCTGTCCTCGGCGGCGGAGCAGGCGTTGTTCTGTTCATGCGAAATCGAGGCGAGGAAGGCGAAACCAGCAAGGATTTCGCCCAAGGTGGTATTCTGAATCAATTGCAGCCAGTTGACCCGAATGCATACGCACCACAAGCCGTCCAACAAACACAGGTTGCATCCCAGCCTGCTGTGCAAACGCAAGTGGTCCAGCCAATCCAAACCGTTGAAGTCATCCCACAACAACCCGTTGCTGCTGAGCCTACTGTTCTGCGACAATGGACGGACACAAACGGATACACTTGGAGATCCATGGACGATGGCACCACCTACTGGTGGACTGGCACGGAATGGCAAAAATACGCTTGAATGCCAGACAGATCACTTGGAACTAACACGGTTCTAAGTTCTGGTATGAAGCGAAAGCGCGTTAAGTGGCACCGCATTCACACAACTGATGCAGTTCGCTTTGTACTCTCTCTCCCTTGTTATCGCATTCTCATTCGCTCGTTGGGTATCAGAGAATGTCAAATTCCATGTTCGAAATAAGAAGTTCTGGGTCCATCACTGGATTTTAGCAGCAGCTGCAATGATGGCAATTTACATCTTGCAATATGATCAACCATGGTTGTGGGGCGGTTTGACCGGTGTCGCCCTTGAAGGGTTACGAAGGGAGAACTGGTCGCTTTTCAGATGAGATGCTGACACTACTTTGCTCGACGAATCTGAATTGAGTGGTAACGCCGGCACTCTTCTCAAACAGTTGCCAATAATCTCAGCATGGCTTAGGGATTAAGTACCGTCGGAGAACCACTGTGGATATCATTGGCCCTTCGTCATTCGGACGAAGGAGGACCGTGATGGAGGATTGGCCTCATGACTGGTATCGCACAGAAACTCGCATCGAATCAAAAGCAAGTCGCAATTTCAGAGTTCTTTGAGAAAAATAAGCACTTTCTAGGCTTCGACTCCCTCGCTCGATCCCTCATCACTGCCGTCAAAGAGGCAGTCGATAACGCCCTCGATGCATGTGAAGAGGCACGAATCCTCCCCACGATCAAAGTCTCGATTGAGAAATTAGACACCAAGAAAGACATTGTCAAGCTCGTTGTTGAAGACAATGGACCCGGAATTCCGCAAAAAAGCATCGAAAAGGTGTTTGGACAATTGCTGTTTGGTTCTCGCTTCCACGCCATTCGACAATCACGAGGACAGCAAGGAATTGGAATCACTGGCGTCGTCATGTACTGCCAATTGACCACCGGTAAGACCACCCACGTGCGCTCAAAAATAGCAGGTGAACCTACGGCGGCCGTTGTCGACATTGGCCTTGATACCCGTAAAAACAAAGCCACAAAACAAAACCAGGGCCGGGAAATTTGGTACAACGAAGATGGGACCTCAAAGGAGCATGGTACAGAGGTCACCGCCCAAATGAAGGCCAAGTATCAGAAAGGACGTCAAAGTGTATGGCAGTACCTTCGAATGACAAGCATTGTCAATCCACATGCAGAAATCACATTTACCGATCCTGAAGGGGAAGTCCACCACTGGCCGCGCGTCACCGAGCGACTCCCGACCAAAGTTGAGGGAATCAAACCTCACCCTCACGGCATTGAGTTGGGACAACTCCAGCGAATGGCTTCTGAATCGACTGATTCAAGGTTGACCGTCTTCCTTAGAATGAACTTCTCAGGTGTATCCGCACGTGCCAGTAAAGAGTTGTGCTTGGCTGCTGGTATTGAAGAGAAAACCAGACCAAAATCGATGAACGCCGACCAGATACGGGCGCTTCTCGAGGCGTTCCAGGGCGAGCGTATGATGAATGGAAAGCCCGTGAAATTATTGAATCCACCAACCAATTGTCTCTCGCCAATCGAAGAAATGCTGATCAAGAAAGGCCTGTCAAAAACAATCGATTCAAGGTTCATCTCAACCTTGACTCGGGCACCTGCAGTCACCCAGGGCAACCCTTACCAAGTCGAAGTGGGACTGATTTTTGGAGGCAATATGGCTGCAGATAAACCAGTAGAGATTCTAAGATTCGCAAACAGAGTCCCCCTCATGTATCAACAAGGAGGTTGTCTGTTAACCAAGGCCATCGAAAGCGTTGACTGGCGCCAGTATGGCCTTGAACAGCCAGGTGCTAAGGGTGTGCCAAAGGGCCCTGCTGCTATATTGGTGCATTTAGCAAGCACCAACGTTCAATTTACTTCTGAAGCCAAGGAAGCTCTCGCTGACAACGGTGAAGTCATCGAAGAAGCGAGAAAAGCCATGCTGGAAATGGGTCGTGGTTTGAGAAAGCACCTTGAGAAAAAGAAGAAGATGGCGAAGACCAAAGAGAAGTTCGAATTAATCAATGATATTCTTCCTGCGATTGCTGAAAAGTCGGCGCAAATCCTCGGAAAACCTATCCCCGATTTGGCTGGTTCGATTACGAAAATTATGTCTGCAGTGATCTCAGAAACGAATACGACGTGGAACAAAGAGACCAAACAGACCGACGTATCAATCACCTTATTCAACTACACAAGCCGATCACGAGCCTATACCATGCTTGCGACGTGGCCAGAAAAGGAGGGTGCTGAAATGCTCAACAACGATACTGGCGGCCGAAAGGAAGCCACTGGTGTTTGGGCGTGGAAATTGGCTGCACTTGAACCCGGAGAAAAAGCAGTGATTTCCTACAGCCTTGCCAACCTCGAACGAGGGGATTGGACTGAAACTGACATCTTCTTCCGGGGCTCACAAGACGTCATCGGGGCCAGCAAGATGGATGAGAAGTTCTTGGAAGAGATCCGTCGCCAGGAGAAGGCGCTGAAAGACGTAGAACAAGGGGGGCTCGAGGAGGAAGTCATCGAAGAGCCGGGTGAACCACTCGGGGAGCCAAAGGTAGCTCCTCCGAGCGGGCAAACTACATTGTTTGGAGGTGATGTTTGATGACACGAAGACACACAGCCGAAGAAACAACAGAAGCCATGCACCTCATTGTTGGAGAAATGTATGATCGGATTGTCAAAGGTGAACCCCCGACCATGACACTGCCAGTACGAACAAAAAACAACATCGGTTTTGACAAGAAACTTGGTGTTTACAAGTACGGAAAGAAACAATCCGTACGTGATGCGACAAGTCTCGGTTCGGCAAAACAATTGCTGCGCGCACTCCACGTTGTCGAGTTCATCGAAGAGATGCTTGCTGCTGGAAAATCATCAACCCTGAGAGAGATGTATTACATTTCAGAAGCATGGGGGCTTGGAAAATTCGGTAGTCAAAACGAATCGAACAACCTCGCTGAAGATTTGGAAATTGTCACTAAGTGTCTTCGTGAAGATTTCAAGTTACGACCTGAAGAAGATGGAGCGAGGATGATTGGAAACCTCACCTTACGAGAACGAAACCGACGTGGTGAATGGATGAGGATCAATGCTCGTGACGATGTTGGTGATTCAGGATATGGTGTCCCATACAATGTTGAGGCAGAAAAGATAGAACTGCTCGAACACGATATTGACTTCATCATGGCCATCGAGACCGGTGGTATGTTTGACAGATTGATTGAAAATGGCTTTGATGAAGAATTTAGGTGCGGTCTTCTGCACCTGAAGGGTCAACCAGCGCGTTCAACACGTCGCATTATGAAGCGAATGAGTGAGGAGTGGGATGTGCCTGTCGTCGTCTTCCTTGACGGCGACCCATGGTCGTTCAGAATTTTTGCTTCAATTGCGTACGGTGCCATCAAAACAGCGCATATCTCTGAATACTTGGCCACTCCATCTGCGACCTATCTTGGCATCACTGCAGATGATATTGTCGCCTATGACTTGCCCAACGATGATCTCTCAAAGAAGGACATTGAAGCACTGAACGCCGAATTAACCGACCCAAGATTTGCTGATGGTTGGTGGCAAGAACAAATCAGCATGATGCTTGAGCTTGGCAAAAAGGCTGAACAACAATCATTAGCCAAGTATGGCCTTCATCTCGCGACCGAACCGTACCTGCCAGAAAAGCTTGCAGAACTTGGTTTGGCTTGAAGCGAGCATACATTGGGGAAGAGCGACAGGTGAAACCATGGCTCAGTCCACCCGCAACCCATGGCCAATGCGTTTGGCGATTGCTGGAGCGGTGTTGATTATTCTCGGTGCTTTTGTACTGAATTCACAAAACCAAGCCATTGATGAAGCCTACGATCCGAGAATCATTGCAGTCGCTGAAGCGACTGGTGCTGGTGGTGAAGTGGTCACGATCGAAGAAGGGTGCTATTACGCAGTCACGCTTGAAGGAGAAAACAACGTCGACCTCAATCTGACTCGAATTGAGGGCTCCGCTCGAATAGATACTGCGGAAGAGAGAAAAATTTGCGCTTCAGACTGGTTTCCCATGGCTTCTGATGGAACTAGTTTTGTAATTACTGAAGGTTGGGAAGTCGAGCAAGATGGGGAATATGCCCTTGACATAACCTGTCAGGGTAACACCGATTGCACCAATGACACGGTGTACCTTATTCATACCAACCCGCATCAATTTGCAATTCTTACCAGCCCAGGCCTGTTATTTGGTATGGCTTCATGCTGCCTTGGAATAACCATATTGCCCCTCGCTGGGGTCATCTTGTGGCTTTCAAGAATGAATCAAAGCAAAGGTTCTGTTGTGATGATGAACCCGGATGGTACCATGACTCAAGCCACTGAACTCACACCTGATATGATGGCAGCCTTCGCCCGGGGAGAGAACCCTATGCAACAGAATGTTGCCCCACCATTTGCAGACACTGGACTTGGAGAAACTGAAGAATTCATCGATGGTAAAGAGAGTGTCATGAAAGGAAGTTTGCTCACCACCGAACAAGTCTATGCGTTGATGCGTGGTGATGTGGAAGAAGCAACTCAACAAGTCAGCGATCCGTTTGCTGACCGCCCTTCTATTCATCAACCTGAAGCCCCAAAGAAGGATCCTAACACCGCCTACATCGCTTCATGGGATGAAGGGCACGATGAGACAAATCTTCCTTTGGCCGAAGAACGACCAAAAGTACGTCCAATTCAGCGGGAAAAGCAAGTTGATGAGTCCCCTAAAGATTGGAAAAGTTGGGATGATTTGTGAGGTAGTCGCATGTGGGGGGCAATCGTTCGAATCGTGTTAGCACTTCTCTCAATTGGTCTTCTGATTGGAGCATTCGTTGGCACAGATGGCATCAGTGATGGAAGCGCAGAAAAGGCCATGCTGCCGCCGTGTAGTGTTGATGAAGGTTTACCGTTGATCGATGATGATGAAGTCACATGCTATTGGGGGATGTCTGAAGAGATTCTCGAATTGAACAGTGAGGTTGATTTGGCGGACGTTTCTGTCGATGTGTCCTGGACAAAGAGCGGCGTTTGGATTGGCATTGCGGAGGCTTCAGAAGCCGAAAAGTGCACTCAACGGGACGGGTACTATGAATGCGAAAAATTCGCAGTGGAACTTGTTGCCGGTGGAGAATCTGCGAACGGTGCCTTCAATTGGGACGCATCCAGTGGTGATTACCGTTTTGTTGCGGGCGGCGATGATGTGCAATCACTGCAGCAGTTTGATGTGGAATGGCAGTATGAAGCTACACTTCCATCAACCACTGCATGGCCACTATTTGGCATCGGAATTCTCTTGGCATTGATGGCAGCAGCAGGGCCGAAGCGCTTCTTTGTCATAGTAACTGATCTGCTCCCAATAGGTGGCGTGGACTGATTCATACCTCTTGAATCAAAATACTCAGGGGCCTCTTTTGGCGTGGCCTTCATATGGGGCCCCATCTAGGGAACCTCAGGTTGAGCACTATGAGTGATCTTGAAACTGCTTTGAAGCTGCTACAAAACAAACTACGCCGGCAGATTCTCGAGCGACTTGTCAGAGAACCTCATTACCCCTTGCAACTCGCTGATCTGCTTGGTGTCAGCCAACAAGCAATCAAGAAGCACCTAAAGGAACTTGAACGTGGTAATTTTGTCATGAAAATGGAAGTCCCAAGCGAAAAAGGGGGCCCTCCTCGAACCATTTACACCGTTCAGCAATCAATGTCTCTACGAATTGATCTCGGCCCTGACCTGTTTTCTGTTGAGCAACGTTCGTTACCAGTAGGTGGGCCAATGCGCTTGTCAAATCGACTACCGACAGGTGTAGAGAGCGTCGTTCAAACCATCAGTGGGCGGAAAAAAATCTCGGTGGGCGAAGGTATTGCTCACATCCAACAAGTGACCGAAGTACTCGAGGATTTGGACAGAAAACGCGACGCTCTGATTGCACTGCATCAACACATTCGAAGCCGAGTTTCTGCAGGTGTTGATTCTGATTTCGACCATTACGAACAGCGCACTGTGGTGCACAACCTGATCAACGCTCCAACTACAAGATTAGATCTTACAACCCTGGCTAGGGAGTTCCAATTGGGTCCAACTCAACTCGACACTCTTGTTGATGAGGTCAAGAAGCGACTCGAGAAGCAGCTTTCCGAGCGAGCAGGTCACGTCGTCGCAAGCAGCAACGACAGGGACTTACGCTACTGGATCGGCAAGTAGCACTTACTTAATTCAAGTCAGCCTTGAATCAGTTATCGTCATTACCAAGCACTGAAATCAACGATGATTGCTCAGCGAGTCGCTTGTTCACGTCATCACGTCGTCCTTTTCCAACAAGGTAGACAACGCCGAGAAGAGCGAACGTCAAGAGAATGACTGCAAATGGTAGGGCCGTCTTACCGACAACTTCACCAGCAACGTCGAGGAATGGGTTCTCCGATTCAAGGGGCGTTGAGACCGCTTGCACGTTGTCACGTTCACTGGTCTCTACAATCTCATTGAGTGGGTCAACGACGACGTATACACCGTGGCTTCCTGCACTGACTGGATAGAGGAGGTACAACTCGATTGAATTCGATGGTTCTGAGGCATCAGGAGCAAGCAGAGCACCAATAACTTGGCGCATTACGATGCGGTCTTCCTCACAGCCGTTCTTCTTGATTTCATTTTCTGTGTCTGCGTCTCCAGCATCTGGATATTCACAGAGGATAATCTCGATATCGGTTGCGTGGGTGTTTCCATTGTTCTCGAGAAGCACTCGGATCGGGATTGTTTCTCCGACCGCTGCTTGAGTAATGGAGGCCTTCACTTCGGTGATATCCAAGTTAGGTGCTCGCAGTCGTAGAGTGATGATGAACTCGTTTGTATCAAGAGAAGCACCGTCCCAAGCAGGTGAATCATCGTGATCGCCGCCTTCCATCATGTTGCCCATCTTCGAGACAACCTTGAGGCCGAGACTTCGAGTATCGAGCTTAGCCGATGGAGCAATGGTGACAATGGCCACCATCTGATGAGTGGTGTACGGGGCCATCATTGGCATGTAGTAAGCGTCCGTGGATTGAACCCAGATGCACTGGTCGTCAATGGTGTCCGCAAACACGACATCTGGATTCAAGACAGCGTCTTCATTTCCTGTTTCAATCGGTACAGATTCAATCACTTGACAAGTTTCCTCGGTGGTTAGATCCGTACCAAGTTGCTTAACCATGCGCCACTCAACATTCCACCCAGTGAGTGTGCCCATGCCAGGAAGTTCAGACCAGATTAGAGCTTCACCGTCGCGTTGAGATGTGTGGTTGTCCAATCGTGCCCAATCTGGAACGTTTCCGTTGTTGGTAATGTTGACTTCGAACCGAACAATTCGGCCTGGGGCTGAGGTCTTGATAGCGTTGTCAACAGTTTCGTCCATGGAAATCTGCATGTCATAGAATTCTTGGACATACACCGGGATTTCCTGTGTAAATCGTAATCGGGTCAAACGACCGCTGGCATCGGGGTAAGATTCCTCGGAGAATGTTTGGAAGACAACAGTGTAGATGCCTGCCTCAACTTGGTCGGGGACGTTGATTTCAACATCGAAGAGTTGTTGGGTATCTCGGGAAAGTTCATCGAGACTTTCGCGTGGAACTTCGATGTCCCAGATGACGTCGACGCCTGCCGGGTCTGTGACACGTGCGAGGCGATAATCAAAGCGATCAGGTCCGTTTCCATAGTTGGTGACTGTGGTTGGGAGAATGAGTTGCTGACCAGGGTTGACTGCAATCACTTCTTGCCCGTTCATTGTCATCAAATCGTCTTCATCGATGTCCGCCTCGGCACCAAGTGAATACACGTGATTGACGTTGGTGGAGAGGATCTTCGAAGCCGAAATCCGAGGGTATCCTTCGAGGTAGGCCTTGAGAACAACTGCTGGACCAAGTCCTGCTGATGCAAGCGTTGGAGCGCACACTTCGACGCCGACTTCGTAGGTGACGTAGTCGTCACCGTTTGGAATGTTCCAAGCTCGTGGCGTGTCCATAGGAACATTGTTTCCGCCAGGTGCGTTCGAGAAGTCAAGGTTGACGACCCAGTTATCTTGACGCCAAGCGTCGAGAGAGGTAGTGTCTGGCTTCAGTTCAGGTGCGCCCGGTGTCGTGAACACGAGGTTGCCAGAATCAAAGTTCTTGGTCACATCGATTGGGTAGGTGACACATTCGCCTGGATCAACATACTCGCTGGTGTCGAAAATTTCCATGACGATGTTACCAGTTGAACGAATCGAAACGAAGATACCTAACTCAAGAATGTCATACGTTCCTTTCTCAATCGACTTGATCGGTTCACCTTCAGACCAACCTTTCAGATAGATGACAAATGCACCAGGGTCTTCAGAAGTAGGCACCAAGACTTCGAGGTTCTTCGTCACAGATTGTCCTGGGTCCAACTCAACACTGGTTGGGAAGTTGACCGCCCAATTGAATGGAAGGAGCCATTCTTGTTGACCTTCAAGGGTATAAGGGTCCCAGAAGATGAAGCGATCGAAGACGTTTCCAGTGTTGGTAATGGTAATCGAGAAGATGGCGGTTTGGCCTTGTTCGATGTCCGCCATGCTGTGTGATGTATCCAAGTTGATGCCGTGTACGACGTCCATCAAGGTACGAGTTGTCATGTCAGATTGAATGGCTGGATCTTTGTACGACTTGGCAGTGACCCTGATATCAGCTAACTCATCACCGTTCGCTTGGTAAACCGAAGGAGCGCGTACACGCAGGTAGAACCGCATGTCTTCTCCACCTTCGAGGAAAATCCCTGTGTCTGGCATGATCGTGGTGTGGTTGTCAGCGAAGAACAATGTCGCTGTCCAGTTCTGTGGGACCCCTGAGAGGTTGAGGCCGAAGGTGTCGGCCACGAGGTCCTTTGGACCGGGGGTCGAGTTATTCATGGTCATGTTGTAGATGGTTTGTTCACCCGGCTCAATCACGTGGTAGAATGTCTCTCCATCTTGGAATTCAACATCGACTTGACCGGTTAGAACGTGGGAATAACAGATTGTAAATCGATTGTTGTTCGCTTCTTGGTTGCACTTATTGGTATCTGACCAAGCTACGTGGGCTCCACTTCCAAGGTCGTTAGCAAACGCTGGTGGCATGCCTATGCTCGGTTGAGAACCTGCATTGGGACCAAGTTTGTTGCTCGCCCAAGAAGTGATTGAAACCGTTTCCCACGGATCCAGAGCAACTTCACCATCACCTGTGAGGTCGGTCGAATTCAAACGAGTGTAGAGGACTTCTTCGCCAGCAGAGGCATTACCAGAGTCAACCCACGCAATGTGCACGTTGTTTTGATCATCGGTTAAGAGCGATGGGAACACGGAGTTTCCACCGAACGGTCGGTTTCCTGCGATTCCGGAGTTTCCTTCTACGTTCGAGATGGGCGTATCCTGAATCTTCTTGATGGCGTAGGTGGAAAGGCCTTCATCAGCACCGTCCCAAACACCAGCACCTTGCAAACGAAGTTTAGTGTAATAGACTTCGTAGTTGACGGCCTTTTCGAATCCGTAATCACGACCATCCATCCAAGCGATGTGGGTGTTTCCAGTCATGTCCACGCCGATTGAAGGGTGGAATGAGTAGGCATCGTCAATGGTGACACGCGTGTCGTTAACGACAACCAGGTGGCCTTCTGAACCCAGCCCTGTGTCTTCAGCATAACTGCCTTGGACAATGGAGTGGCCAGTGCCGCCAGGCACCCATTGTGGATCGTTGTTCATCTTACCATACGGGTCCAAAACTGACATGTAGATTTCTCGGGAATTGTTGGTCGAGATGTAGACCATTGCTTCGACAAGAAGAGCCATTGCGTTAGCGCCACCAGTACCGGATGGGAATTCATAGGCTTGACCACCCGCATCTGAAGAGCGCAATGTGTTACCTGGGCAATTTCGAGTTTGGGTTGATACAACACCGTTCGGGCATTGCACGAGGTCCATGAAGTGAGATTGGATGTTTCCTGCACCGCCGTAGCCTTGTCCGTACAATCCGACCGGGATGACGCCTGCGGTCAAACAGTTATCGTGTGCTTCTTCAATCGCAGTCAAGTCATCGGCTTGTTGTGATGGGTCGCCGTCCTTTGGACCTTCATCAGAAACTGGAATGACGATCTTGGTCGCATTTGGATTCCATTTGTGATCGTCCTGTGTTGGTGGGTTTCCTGGGACATATCCTGAGGCATCTTTCCACGAAAGGCAAGCCCAGTTGGAACCTGGACCCCAGTCTTCACCAGAATATCCAGAGTATGTGTTGCCGTTGTAAACTGTGCCAGGGAGTTTGCGAATACCACCAGAGTTGTCTCCTGGGAATTGTCCAAGTGGGGTGTTTCGTGGACCTGCATTCTGATTCTTACCAGCGCAGTTTCCTGAACTTGCAGCACCCGGAAGGGAGTTTCCGAGTCCATAAATGGTCTCGTAAACGGTCATGTTTGCGGTTTCAAGCATTGGCTTGATACCTTGGAAATAACCGCCAGAGGCGAAGTTTCCACCGTAGACAACAGTGCAGATGTCAGCCCACTCAGAGTACATCGAACCCGAGGTATCGACGATGAATGCAAGTTCGACCTTGCCTCCGCGAGTGTCATCCCATGCGATTTGAACGTAATCGTTTGCATCCACAACAACGTCCGGGTGGCCCTTGTGTCCAATAATTGGAGTCAAAAGAGTGTCGTCAAACAGTGTGACAACTGCTCCAGAGGCGATATCCGGTTGGAGCATGGTGTAGTAAATTTGAGGTTGGTTGAAGAACCGTTGAAGCTCGTCGTAAGAATCCTCCCAAACAATGTGAGCGTTTCCTTGGCTATCGAGATCGATTGCTGGCCAGTCGCGGTTCTGAGCGCGCATGGAGACAACGTGGTCATCGATTGCACTGAGGGTTCCATCGTCGCTTGCAGAGCCATCCATTGGCGCCGCCCAGGGATTGAGAACGGTGTAGACGATTTTGTGTTGGCTGGCTTTGTCAGTCCATACAATGTGGATTCGGTCCAAATCGTCTACGACCATGTCTGGATGCCAAATCTTGTGAAGTCCTGGATTGGTGATTTGGGTAGTATCGATGAGCGTCTCGCCCCGAGGTGAAATCATCGAATAGTAGAGGTGCAAATTATTTCGGGTCCAGACAACGTGAACGTTTCCTTCACTGTCCGCCGAAACTGCAGCTTGCTGATCGGCGGCTGTTCCACCGTCAACGACTTGAATCGCTTCAGTGATGACGACGGTGTTTGCAGATACGGTGACGGTTGCCATCAACAGCGTTGAGAGCACCGAGAGCATCATGATTGATACGAGACTTACTGACTTCATTTTTTGACCCATGTGTACACATCCAGTGGTGAGACCAATTTCTTCTCACACTTATGGTACTTAACCGCGCCTGCCACATGTCATTTTCCAAGGAGAGTTGGATTAGGTGCTAATCGAGTGATTCAGGCCCATTCTGAAGGGTCGAAACCTGAGCCGAATGTCATCTTCTCATCAAATTCGATTTCATGTTCAGTTGATGTGTCATTTGCAGGCCCTGCAGGGGTGTTTTTACCGCCCGCATTGCTCTTCGGTTTCGGCCAATCGTCAACCGGGCCGGGCTTGCCGATTCCAGAACCGTAGTTGTACTTAATCTCATGAATGATGCCGAGTTTTGCAAGCCATAACTTTCGTAATGCATGCATGAATTCGTTCTTGGTCACACCGTCAAACCATATGGGCAGGCTGACATTGAAGGCTTGGAGTGGACCAGATTTCTCGTCCCCCGTATGGCCCATATGAATTCCCCAATCAACGGTCGAGTGGATCAGTTGGAGTCTGGCTTCATGAATCCATTCGAGCCATTCTTCACGGTCTTCATGCATGTGCTTGGCCATCTCTTTCTGCTGACCTTCATCGACTCTTGTCATGCTCGATATGGCCACCAAGTCACGGCCCTTCGGAACAACAACTGCGAACATATGTCCTTGGTTTCCTGCAGGATACTTGATGAGGAAATGGGCTTCAGCGCGCGGGTCTTGTTGAATCTTGACCGTGAGCCGTTCTTGCTTCATCCATGCTTGGATTTGCTTGATGACTGCGGCTGGGTCCATGCACAGCCCAACAAGTACTCTCGTTTGAACCGCACCCTTTCCTCAAAGGGTCATTTTGTCCATTTCGCCGTGAAGATTCTTCAGCGCACCACGTATGTTTTGCCGTTGAGAGCCACGTGTTGTCAAACGAATTACGCATCGCTTGAAATCCGTCAAATCGTCCCAGAATTTGGACCACACTCGTCCACTGAACCAATACAAGGGAAACAGTCCTGCGCCGAGCGTGCCCATGGCTAGAATCTGTTCCACTTGTCCGGCTCCATAGATGGTGAGCCAATCGAAGCCTAATAGGTCGTTGAGGGCTGATGAATTTTCTACCGCTAACCATACGGCGAGAATGGTCAGCAGCGGCCAAAACATAAGCGAGCCAAACATAGCGGCCAAAAAGTGGTATGAAGTTCTGGCGTCGAGGCCTTCATCTGTTGAATCGCCAAGCAGGCGCCCCATTGCGATTTGTGCTCCAAACGCGTAAATGCATACTGGGAGGAGAAGAAGGGCGACCGGCAGACGGACAAGAGAAGTGATCGTCTTGGTTGGTTTGAACCCTCGAATATCAGTTCCAGCAGCGTCTAGATCCCTTCCATCAAGGCCTCGCTCGCTTAGCAGTTTAGCCGCAGCCTTCGCTGGTGGCAGGACTGGATGGTCAATAGCAGGGACTTCGGTCTCCATCAGAGACATGTCAGAGGGCTGTAAAGCATCTCGTAATGCACGAGCTGCAAGCACTTCTTCCCTCCAAGAAGTCAGAGGCTGGTTGGCTCTTCGTGCCTCAACATGGCCCATGAGGTGGAGCGCGTCATATTCGCTCCAGTCCGACGTGTTTGGCGTCATTGGTACCAATTCGAGTCTCAGTTTATCACGAAGGGCGGTCACTTTTTCCGCTGGAGGTTCACTCCAATTTCCGTCTTTTACCGCTTCAACCAGTTCATCGGGTATATCTTCGTCAACAAGCTGTAAGGGTACACCATATTCGACCCATTCATCCGTCCGGAATAACTCTCTTTTTCTGAAATGAAGCCCAATGGGGATGACGGCAGGGAGGGTTTGGCCGTTCGATTTTGCAATAGCGCCTGCTGCAAGAACCGTTCTCATCGGACCCGTGCGAAATCGAAGCATTGAGGAATCACTATGGCTTGTTCCCTCAGGGAAAAGGACGCAGCCAAACCCTTCGGCAATGCCAGTCGCAAGCATGAGCAGCGAACGCCCGTTGATCTGAGTAGCTTCTTCTTCTGAGCAACCTCCACGAAGTAATTCTGCTTTTCGAACAACAGGTTGGACCGCCATACGACGCGTCCACCAGCTCAACAGCGGTCGAGTTACAAGATCGTGACGGCCACCCAAAACGAAGAATCTCTTATGATTTAACGCAATTGCGAGAGGGTCAATCAACCCGTTCGTGTGCCAAGAACAGCATAGATTTCCCCGATCAAGCGGTAATGTCTCGCGGCCTGTCACTTCACGTGTACGAAATTGTGCTGCTCGAACCCGTCGAGCAATCCACCATGCTGCATGAGTCCAAAAGAAAGAACCAGGGGTGGAGCCCCCGTATTGGGGGAGAGGTGCTGAAAGAAGTTTATCCATTTTCATTTTGGTTGCTGATTTTGAGAGGATGGGTAATGCATCGCCACGATGATCGACCGCCCCGTCATCAATTCCTTCAGACGCCATTCGTATTCCCCCTCAGTAAAGAAGCAAGACTCGCCAATGGTGCGTGGTTGACAGTGCCTCCCATCGGAGGTGCTTCTGGCCACATGGCATGCAGGGCTTTTCCTCCATCATCAGGAGTTCGCGGAAGCACGTGCACGTGGACATGGGGAACCTCTTGACCTGCCAGCGGACCATCGTGGATGCATACTGTGAAATCAGTTGTTTGAAAGTGCTCAGCCAAACGATCTTGAACGACCGAAACCCCTTCGAAAAGGGCGTTTCGTTGAGGGGCCGACAAGTCGGTTAACCGCTGTACGCCGTGTTTTGGAACAACGAGTGTGTGCCCTTTCCGACGCGGGTAAATGTCGAGGAACGCATACCAGTGTTCCCCTTCAGCAACCTTGTGGGATGGGATGTCACCAGCAACAATGGAATCGAACAATGTCGGTTGGCTCATGGTGGTGGGAGTGCGTTCCCCTTTTCAGTGGTGTACCGGCAAGGAACCAATCAAAGCATTATTGTGGAGGTAAAACCCAATTTCCAGTGCTACCTTTTCTCAACCCTAGCGTTGAGGTGGTTCCCGTTTGATTTACCGTCGTATGGTGGAGCATGTCTTCGGATTGCTCTGGATAATCACTGCGTTGATGGGAGCCACGCGATTCTTCTCGGGCAAGAGCTGATTGTGTTGCGGCGAGGACAAGTCGGATTCCTGCTTGAATACGAGAGATTTCGACAAGATTGGTGTTTGCAATCAAGGAATGTTGGTCCAGGTGGATGGATTCTGCCGTGACGCTGAGCGCTTCCAAGTCTTCGATTGAATGAGATAACGAAGCAGCGTCTCGCTCTCCAACAAGCGCTTGGCGTGAGGCATCGCGAAGCTTTGTCGCTACCGAACCAACACGAATGACTGCGTCGTCTTGTGTTCCACACATCGCAGTAAAGTCTGCATTTGCTCGGTCTTCCTCTTCTTGTGCCAAATTGGAGCCGGATAGGTTGCGCGATTGTACCCATTGGCCTGCGTGATCGCCAGCGGCTAAGCCGCCGCCAATAGCGTCCAACAACTGATTGCCTGGCATAACGCTGACACCATGGAAGCCTGAGCATGCTGCATCGCCAGCGGCATAAAGGCCGGTAAACCATCGCGACCAAGCCCCGTTAACCGCTCGTCCGCATTCGTCAGTAGCTATGCCGCCGATGCTCAATGAGGGTCGGACCTCTATGGCCACAGTTTGCTTTGACATGTCGATGCCTGTGCGTTGCTCTACCGAACGGAAAACGCCTGCCCACCAATCAGAGCTATCTCCAAGATGGCGCGCATCGATGACAGCCTGGTTTGCTTGCGCAATAGCGGCACAAACCGAGGCGTGAGTTTCGTCCCCGAGGTCGAGGTCTGCACCACTCGCTTCGTGCAGCGTGGCGCCAGCACTTAGCAGGCCGTCGGGTAAGATCAGGTTAGTATCAGTTATGCCGAGTGGAGTCGAGTGCATGAATTCCATATTCCTCAGCGGGAGGCCTGCTTGGAGAGCGAGGTCCATTCCGACCCCAATCGAACCGTGTGATAGCACGCCTTCAAACCCTTCATCAGCGATGATAATTGCTTTGCATTGAATTGAAAGAATACGTCCGTTAATCATGTCCGCTACCGTGATGCCGTGGACCGTTTGGTTGGAATGAATGAGGGACAATGGGAGGTGATCGCCCCGACGTACGACGCCGTATCGCATGCACTGTTCTTCAAGGGTTTTCTGCACTTCTCGCGCAGTAGCGTCACCCGCGTCTGCAACACGAGGTTTGCTGTGACTCATTGCTTTGGATACCAATGGAAGGCCTGTGGAGTCTCGGCGGAAGTTGACACCCCAGCGTTCAAGCAGATCGAGGTTGCGAACTGCGTCGGCCGTTCGTTGGGCGACAATATCTTGGTCACAAAGGAAGGCTCCGTTTCGAATTGTATCTTCTCGATGGCTGCGGTTATTGGATTCCTGTACCGATGCAGCGAAACCGTCGCGTCCTGCATCTGTACTGCTCCCCAATGCGTTGACTGCGACCATGAGCGTTGATGCCCCATGCTTTGCTGCTGCTGCTGCTGCGCGGAGTGCCGCTGGCCCGTCGCCTACTACAATGATGTCCCATGCTTCCATGTACCCCACTTCCGGTAAATACCCCGAGGCACGACTCGTCCATAAGGTGCGCGCTTTGACGGGTTGGATTACGACGGGGACTGTAGGATAGGAGCGTGTCGCTCAACAGCGGACTGCGAGTAATTACCACCGCTGCGCTCACGCATTGAAGACTGGCATTGGCAATTCGCCTTTGCGCCGTGCTTGTTCCAGTTTTCGAGTCCTTATCTTACTCTGACTCCCACCGCTTCGACGAACATCGGTTCGGACGACTTGAGACTCTAGGACGATACCGTCATCATCGCGTAGAATGACCTGGACATCTGCAGCTCCTGCGAACTCCTTTGGCCATGCTACACCAATCCAAAGGACAACACCTCGCTCAAGGTACCTTGGGATCCAATCGAGAGCATCGTCTTCAGAGGGGTGGGAAAGATTCACTGCCTGGCGAGGTGGTGGGCAGGGACTGAGTTCAAATCGGTGGTCCCTCGTTTCAGGCTCTCCATTCGGAGTAAGCACTTCAACTCGAACATGCCGTTCTGTGAAGGTTTGATTGTTGAGTGCAATGAACAAGTTGCCTGCACCAGCATGACAGGTCTCATCAAGTGCCACGTCCATCCGCCATTCAGCACGGAGAAGTGGGGGTGCTCCTGCAAGAAGGTCGTACTGTAGCCGATCGAGGAGGAGGAAAGCGCCAGGTTGCCAGCCCCGGGCATGGGCAATTAATCGCTGTAGACTACGCCAATTAAATCGGCTCTCTTCATTCATTAGCAAACCTTCTACGCGGTCTGCAAGAATGAAGGCTTTGAATTCTTCAAACGCCATTTCCACGGTAATTTCTTCTTCCATGTGAAGGTGAAGAATGTAGAGAAGTCGTTCCAAGGCTTGCTTTGAAATGTTTCCCGGTATCAGGGCTTTTTTGAAGGAATGGCGCCATTCCTCCCATTCCAACAGCAAATCTGGATCGAGGTGGGCCACCAACAAATCTCCCAGAACGCTTCCGAGTTGCGTCGGATGGTGGGTTGGTGCGTGAAACACCAGGGAGGGGAATGGGTCGCCTTGTTGACGAACGAAATCGTATGAGAAGACCGAATGGAAGGTTTGAGCGACGCCCCCCGTCATGGCCACAAGGAGCGCAAGGTTCCATGCCAATGAATTTGGTTGGATCGCCGATGCCAAAATCAGCAACGCAAAAGAGACGCCAGAGAGAAGGCTTGTCATGAGGTTGTTTCGGCGCTGATCTCGCAAACTTTCGAGAATTCGGTCCATGCCTGGCTGAGCACGGAGTGCATGTCGCTTACCAACTTGAACGCCTCCTTGTTCTCGCAACGAGATTCTTGCCTGCATTGCCTGCCATGACGCCTCTCCAGCAATCACACTCGGAGCAACTGCTATTGCAATTGGTACAGCCAGCAAGAACACCCAGCCGCCGACCGTTTCAATCAGTGACGGTTGAAGCAGACTGATGAAGGCAAAGATAGCAAGGAAGAGGCCGTTGAAAGACCGCCACAACATCAACGATGGTTTTCGCGCAAGGCGCCCAATAATCAATCGCCGTTTTTCCAGCGTCGCCCATTGTTGCTTTGTGTGTTCTAATGGGTCCTCTGAATGCTCAAACCCTTCGCCATATGGGTCAGGAAGAGTGAGGGTTTTCTCAAACCCTGAAGCCTTAGAATTGCTCATAGGTAGGTCCGCCATGTTATCTCAAGAGGTGATTGAATTTGGCTCTTGCCACTCTGCCATCAACAAAAACGTGGTTTGTATGATGAAAAAACAACGGGCGCACCAGGATTTGAACCCGGGATCTTCGGCTTAGGAGGCCAACGCATTATCCAGCTATGCTACACGCCCATTGGGAACGATTGGCCTTCCAATCATGATGCTTTCGCATGAGCATACCGTTGCCCTATTTCAGCAACATTGAGCAAAAAACGTTCCAATTCGATTCGGCCTTGGGTCGACTTATGAAGCGCAACGTCGCATTCTGCCAATTCAATGAGCAACTCGGAGAGCATGCCTTCATCAAGTTGCATTCTGCCGGCGGTAAGCAAGCGATGGAAATGAATGACAGCATCTTCGGGCTCGAGGTTGTTTTCACCCATGACTTGATCTAATGCACCCATAGCACCCTTGAGCACTCGTGAATTTTTCATCCCAGTTTTCTCCCATCGCCAATCATGAACTCGGTTTCGTAGAGCCTCTTCCAAGACGCGCTGCATCTCCTTCACCGAGGTTGCCCTCATGAGGTGTTGCAGGTTTTTTCGATCATTAAGCATCGACCTACAACCCAAAAGCTCCGTCACAAAAATTGCTTTTCGGAGGTTGCCATTGGCAATATGTGAGATGTCACCAAGGATTCCTCGTGCCGATGTAGCTCCTACCTCGTGGGCGATGCCTAACAGCCTCCGTTCGATGTCCTTGCGCCCAGGAGCAGGTAGACGGATGTGTTGTGTCCGACTACGAAGGGCTTCAATCACCCTCGATGGTGTATGTGTTGTAAAGATAAAACGGGCACTCCCGCTCGCATTTTCCATCATACGACGCAAGTAAGATTGCCGGATTGTTCCAAGATGGTCCGCATCCTCAATCACAATCAAGCGAGAGACTGGTGCTCGGCCTTGGTTTGTCTCAGGAGTGGATTCCTTTCCAGCAGGAGCAGGGGTCGTTGCCGCTGTTCCTGAGAACGATGCATCATATGCATCTAAGCTTGTCCGGCCGGCAAGCGTATCGGTGGACGAAGAGCCTTCTGGGCGTAGAAATTCTTCAAATTTTGACATAGCCCCGGACGTCCTTGCGAGATCCCGGGCCTGCAGAATGTGTGTCCTCGCTTCCCATGCAGGACCTAGAACTTGCCGAGCAATCAGCCTCCATGTTGCGGTCTTTCCTACCCCTGATGGACCAGATAGGAGTAGATGTGGGGGGTTGGCTTGAATTGCCGTACGCTCAATAGTTGTCCTGGTGGCCTCTGGAAAGAGAAGTTCGTCGAAACGAACTGGTGCTTTCGTGACGAGCCAACTGGACATCATAATGCACAGAACGCCAGCGGTCTTTCAACCCTGCGTGTGATGATGTTCACTCTGCGACGAGGCGCTTGGTTCCGTTGCGGCGAAGTTTCATGAAGATTCGAGATCCGCATGCTTTGCAACTGATTCCGTTTCGCTCGCGGTGGAACGATTCTAGGCTTCCACACACTGCAAATTTGTAATCAACGAGTTCAACCATAGTGTTCGACTCCGTTTCACCCGACTTGCCTCCCTCTCTTGAACCTGTCCGTCGCGAGAGGGAGGTTTTGAAGTGAAGATTTCCACTTAGCAGGCCTTGGTTGATGCCCCGCCGACAAGCGGTGGAACCATTCGAACCTTCTGAACGTCGCTGAAGTCCATCTCGGCAATATCGGATGCTGCTACCATCGTGTTGTCCACGAAAACCCATGCTCCGTTGCTTTCTGTTGCTTGTTCTGCAATCTCAGCCTGTGTCAGGTCAACGCTGGTATGACCTGTTGAGTCTGCGATTTCGACGGTGTATTTACGGTCGACTCCACCAACAAGTCCGGGCATCAATTTGAACTCATCTGTTGCTTCAAAGGCCGTGCCTTTGAGTTCATCAACGGAGATGAGGCGATCATTGACGAACACCCACGTCCCTTGTCCCTCCGTCGCCTTGGCAACGATCTCGGGTTTGGTCATCTGTGCGACGGTGTGGCCGGTCGCATCTGCTATCTTCACTTGGTACAAAATTTCACTCATGTGTAATCCTCCTTTGGAGATGTACAACCCTACAGTATTTGAATGACGAACTGATTGTATCAGACTTTGGCCATGAGCCCTAAACTGAGTGGTGTAGGTGAGATGAAACGAGCGTTGGTTTCCGTCTCCATATCACACCGGCGAACGAGATGCCTCAACAGGGTTAAGGGGGCGGACCTCGGGAGAAGACCAGTTCTGTATTGATGAATGACATCCAGCATTTCCTGGCGTTCGGCCCTCGTCAATTTCTGACTTACCCTTCCTAGAACTCGTTCCATCGCATGGGCGATCGGTCCGGGTTTTGTCAATACATTGAGCGATTGTTGTGCAGCTGTCATGTATTCGTGAGCAATGTGTTCAGGATGGTCGCCTCGTTCAAAGGCATGGGCTAACAGTCGGCCAAGTTCCCGTTTTGCTTTTGGAGACCTGCTCAACAAGAAGAGCTTGTTTGTGTTGTGGAAGTGCGTCAGGCGATCGGTTGTCCAACCGCTGCGACCCTCTTCCAGCCATAGAGAGAAGAATTCGACCCGCGCTAGGAAATGTTCTGCTTGCAACGGGTCACTGAGTCGCCCCTCTTCAATCACAGGGATGTGAGGATTCAAGGCCGTAAATACTAGCGCAAACAAACCTGTACCATTGCGTACTGCTTGTGACTGGCCGTCTGCGTAGACTCGAACCCGTTCAAGTCCGCACGTTGATGAATCTTTTTTGAAGACAAAACCGCATACGCCTGCATTGATGAGTACGTCTGACTGAAATTGTGCATAGTCGATCATGTCTTGCGTGAAATCATCACCAGTTCTTGGGTTCACTAGGTGGATTTTCCCCTCACGATTGACCAAACGAATGGACGGCCTTGGCACTCCCATCCCGATACCAACTTCCGGGCACACACCAATCAATTCGAGATGGTGAGCCCACGAACGGGTGAGGTTTCGAAATTCTGCGCCATCGCCGTTGCTTCGAACCTTTTCCCCTAAGAGACAGGCAGAAACACCGAGTTTTGGCCTTGACGCCATGTTTGGAGATTTAGTTCAAGGGTATTTCAACCGCTGTTTACCTGTTGACACCCTTGTGAACTGTGTATGTGTTGAGTGTGGCGCCCACTCCGGGAATTGAACCCGGGTCGCAGGAATGACAATCCTGCATGATAACCTCTACACCAAGCGGGCTTATGCAAACACTCCGGAACGGAACGGCTATTTAAGCCGCGCCGTGTGGCCCGAATGGGGAGTCCTCCATGGCGGGAAAAAAAACATCTGTTGAACAGACACGGGATGAAGAAAAGACTGCGCAGGTTGGGAATATGCTTGATGCTGCCTTTGGCGATGTTGGAAGCCTTCAGGTCGCTCCCGAAGAAGTTCCTGAACCCACCGAAGAAGTTCTTGATCCTGCAGAAGAAGCCGTCAAAGAACTGGTAGAACAAGAGGTCAAAGAACCAGTAGAAGAAGCGGAAGCAGATGATTCGGTTGTTGAAGACTCCGGACCACCCTCCGTTCCGCCTTCAAAACCGCCAACTGGGCCGCCAACTGGGCCGCCAACTGGGCCGCCAACTGGGCCGCCAACTGGACCGCCTTCAAAACCGCCAACTGGACCGCCATCAAAACCACCGACTGGGCCACCAACCGGGCCTCCTTCAAAACCACCAACTGGGCCACCTTCTGAGCCACCCGCTGGCGATGAAAGCCCACCTTCATCAGACGCTAACGTGAATGATTCTTCTGATGATGAAGGAAAAGACACTGTCGAAGTCGAGACTGCTGAGGAAAGCATAGAATCTGTGGAAGAGCCTGAACAAGCACCTGTGGAAGAGATGAAGATTGAGGAAGAATCAGAACCTCTGCCAGATAATCAATCCTCGGAATTGAACGAAGAGAGCATTGAGGCTTCGATTGAAGTTACGCCTGAGGAACAGCCAGTAGAACTCCAACTACCCGAAGAGGTCTCTGCACCCCCTCAATCACAACCCGTCATTTCTGAACGGGCCACTGCTGCGGAAGCCGAAGTGGCAAGACTCTCCGCCGAAGTGTCGCGCCTTCGACAATCGATGGCGGGTGCGGCTGAAGTGATCGAAGATCTTGAAACCCCTCCAATGCCACCTGCTGTACTCAAAGACATCGTCATTGGTGCCCACATTGTCAGCGATTTTGCCAGGCTTGCACGCCAACTTGACCGAGAGCAGTTGATCAGAGCAACGATGGGGACCATCGCAATGCTTCACCCGGATCAACCAAGCGTCATGATTGCCACTCGAAACATGACCATGCTTCCGCGACTCGATGAACGCGGTTTGTGTGCTGCACCTCTAGGCGGAGAAGCACCTCCATTCGCCCCGGAGGACTGGCGTGTGCTGGAAGTTGTCCTCGCATCGGCAAGCCTTGCCACTGGTGGCCCAGCTGCTGTGATTCATTCACATGGAGCCTACACGACGGCAGCAAGTTGTGAGAAGGACCTCGTGGTTGTCGCACCAATTGATGAAATCGGAAAGCGTAACATCGGCAAGGTTGTCATCGTAGATCCTGATGACGACAGCCCTGAAGATTTCTTGAGACAAGTTATGGAAGCATTGCAGCAAGGCGGAATGCGTTGTGTGGTCGTTCGTGGACGAGGAGCATACGCAGTTGGACGAGATCTCGATCAGGCATGGGCCAACGCTGCAATGGTTGAGCACAGCATGCGTATTGTTTTGCTTGCGCGCCAGGCAAACCTCAAGATTTGATTCATTCGTCTTCAAGATCGATGGTTTCCGGCAACGCTCGAATCTCTGCATTTGTTACTTTGAGTGTTTGAGCCGTCTTCCCCAAGTCCTCATTGATTCGCAGATCTTCAAGCGTCTTGATTTGACTGTTGAGCCTTTTATACGAGCCCACGCTCTTGTTGTAATGATTGTTCATGACTCCCAAGGTGTTGCCAACGTTCTCATAATGTTCACTCCACGTTGCAAAACGCTTGTACAATTCACGGCAAGCGGCGAGTGCTTCTCGTGTGTTTTCTGCTTGCTCAGATTGGCGCCATTGGAAGGCAATGGTTCTCAATAAGGCCAGAAGGGAAACGGGGGAGGCAATGAGAATATCATTTTTCATTGCAAATTCATGGAGGTCGGCTTGGTGGTCAAACGTCACTGCGAGTAAGGCTTCAGAAGGCACGAACATGATGACGTGTTCAACATCCCCGCCAACAGACTCCCTGTAACCCTTGGATTTGAGTTCCGTGACTCGGTTCCGCATGGCTTTAGCATGTTGGCCAATGAGATGCATTCTGTTCGCATCGTCTTCCTCACCAATCGCTTCAAGGAAATGTTTTGCAGTGGCTTTTGCATCGATAGGGATTCTTCCTCCTCCCGGGACATTGACAATGAAGTCGGGACGCTTGCCATCTTCTTGGCCTTCCTGTTCAACGTAATCAATGCCCTCTCTGAGTCCGGACATTTCGAAAATATTGCTCAGCGAAACTTCACCCCAGTTCCCACGGACTCCAGAACTTTTGGTCAGTGCTGTTGTCAAATTGTTGGCTTCTTTGCCAAGAGCGTCGGTTCGATTGCTGAGTAGATCGATGTGACTCTTAATATCCCCATAGGCTTGTGAACGCTCCTTTTCCATCTTATTGGTGGCAACTTGAAGTGCGCCCAATTGCTCGACGATTGGTTTGATGAGGTGTTCTATGCCTTCTTTGGTTGACTTAAGTTCGCCTGAACTTTTCTCACGTTCGACTTTCATCCTTTGTTCTGCAAGAACGAGCAATTGTTCCGTGTTATGCTGCATTTGTTGAGCGGACACTGCTGCGAAACGGCCTTCGATATCAAGCTCTGGACTGCTCTGCTGGGCGAGTAGTGCCTCGAATTGAAGCGCTTGGGAGGCTGCCTGCTGTTGGTTCATGTATCGATTGACCACGAAAAGTCCGATGATGAGTGTGAGAAGAATGAGGAGGTCAGCACTGATTTCCATGGGATCGCCAGAGGTACTCTATGGCGACACATTATCAAGACTCGCTTCAAAATCCGACTTGGAGGTATTCCCCTTCAATGCGTGTTGGATAAATGTGAAGGTCCTTTTTCTTCGACATTTTTCCGAGCAGCTTTCCGTAGGCAGGTATCAGGGGGAATGGCGACCACTCAACCAACGCCCCATCGCTCAATTGGTGTGTAGTTTGGTGCAGTGGACAACGAATGCAATCATCCTTGATTTTGCCACCTAAGGCAAGTGGCCATCGCATGTGGCGGCACAGACCTTCTGTTGCAATATAGGAGCCTTCGATGTGACCTACCATCAGCACCTTGCTGCCAATGGTCACCATTTTCGTCTTTCCGGGCTTTAATTTCTTGATTTTGATTGCATTCTTCCAGGTCATGTCCTCACCTCAGTTTCGCACCTTTGCCATACCACCATCGAGGTGGAAGACTTGTCCAGTCAAGTTGTCGGGCGCTTCACACAACAACCAACGCATCGTCGAAGCGATTTCCTCGGGTTGGTTGATGCGCTTAAGCGGAATCATACCAACGGCTGCATCCTTCATAGCATCTGATTTCAAGATCTGGCTTGCTAAGCGGGTCTCTGTTAATCCAGGTGCAACCGCGTTGATTCGTATACCACGTTGGCTGTAGGTCGAGGCAGCAGTACGAACCATTGATTCAATGCCGCCCTTTGCTGCAGCAATCGCTTCGTGGTTGATGAGCCCCAATGATGCTGCTACGCTTGAAGTGAAGACCAAGCGGCCACCGCCGCTACGAATCATTGCTTTGCATGCTGTGGAGAGCGTTAGAAAGGCACTTGAGAGGTTCGTGTGAATCACTTCGTTAAACGCATCGAGTTTGACAGCGTGTGGTGGGCGGATGAGTAAAGAGCCAACAAGGTGAGCAACGCCGCTTATTGTCCCGTCGCCCTGTTCTTTGGCTTTTTCAACCGCCTTGAGGACAAGTTCTGCATCTAAAGCGTCTCCTTGCACCACCAATGCCCCACGGTTCTGCAAGTCATTGCAGCGTTCAGAATCTCGAGCAAGAAGCGTTACTGAATTGCCGTTATCAAGCAATTGATTTGCTAAAATCATAGCGATATCGCTGCTACCGCCAACAATGAGATAGGACCCTGCCATGCCCTCAAACCTGTCCGTTGGCCATTTATACTTCTGTTTCTTAGTCGCAGGGTGAACTTTGGAGTTCAAACTACACCATCCAAGCTTCATTATGACAGCAGGCATATACGCAATTTGGCTCCAGCAACCATCATGGTTGTGATGAGTGACGTTTGGTGGTTTGTTGGACTGGGCGTATGGTCGGCAGCAATTGTCATGGCGATCAAGCCACTTCATGCATACTTGGTCAGCAGAGGATGCGAGGATATGGTCGCCGTGTATTACAATCGTAAAGTTGCACACATGCTTGCCGGCGGGGTGCCAATCTTGGCATCTCCAATCGTCTTTACAGATCCGCTGTGGCCTCTGCTTGGTGGTTTGATTGGTGCTGCGGTGCTTGCAAGCACCCACATTATGGATCGAAGGCTTTGGTGGATGCAAACCGAACAAAACATGAATGATGCGACATTTTCATTGATGTTGGGCTTGTCAGTATTTGCTTTGTGGACATATTCTGGAGAGCCATGGCTTGCCATTCTTCCTGCTTTTTTCATGGCATTCGGAGATGGTGTCACAGGCATCATCCGCAACAAACTCTTCGCACGTCGAACAAAGAGTGCCTGGGGGAATTTGGGCATGGCCATCGTATGCTTGCCAGCCGGCTGGGCGATAGGCGCATCTTTGAGTCCTGCTATCCCATTGTGGGGCACTCTATCTGGAGCAGTTGCTTCATTTGTTGAACGCTACGAGTTTGGGCCAATCGATGACAATGTGCTGATTGTGGTAGCCTCGAGTGTCGTTCTCCTTCTGGGTTTGACCATTGGGCCGTTGTAACTGAAGGGATAAGGAGCGGTTTTAGCGGTCTCGTAACTTCCGAAGTTTGTCTTGTAGTGCAGTTCTTCTGGCATCCTTTGGATCAGGCATGCTGTCTTCCTTCTGCCCTAATCGACGATCAAAAACACCACGCTCCCACACATGGACGTCGCCGTTTTCACACCCGACAATGACTCGATGTTGCTTCACGTCGATGAATCTTGGATGGAGATCAGTCGATGAAGCGAGTTCAACTCCAGTATCACCATCGACTGCAACAAGGCTTCCTGAAACACCAGACCAACGCGCGATCCAATGAGTCGCTTTCCCTTTCGAATCAAATCCTCTCCTGTGGGCTTCAACAGCATCGCCTTCAAGGCACCAAAGTTCGTTTCCTTGCTGATCATATAGACAAACAGAGCCTGATTCGTCAGCAAGGGCCCACCCATGTTCAAAGCAATCAAGTGATTCAATCCCGTGGTCTCGCTTGATGATTGTTTCAGAAGAAGGAGTTGAAACATTACCGTTTGCATGACCAAGTAAGAGGCGTTCGCCGAATTCAGAACCGCTGGTAATCGGGGAGTCAACCCCTCCTTTTTGGTACACTAAAGCACCATTTGAGTCAATTGTTGCGAACCCACACTTTGGCCTTCCAAGACCAAGCCAAACGGAGTCTTGGTGGGCGAGCATGGTCCAAGGGCGCTCATCCATTCTGTTGACCCATAATGGATCGCCGTTGAGATGAAATGCCCATACTGCAGATTCGATGAAGTCGTTATGTTCAATGTCATACACAGAAGAAACCGCATAGACAATGTCTTGGAAAAGCAGAGTAGAGTCTGCACTTCCTTCGAGTGCATGAGACCATCGGACATTGCCTGTCTTCCGCTCTAGGCACACAAGGTGAAGTCCCGCGGTGGCAATGATGCAATCTTCGCCCAGCGCTAAGTCATTAATTCGGTCGTTTAATTGAGCACTCCACAAGAGATCGCCTTTCTCATCCCAACGCTTGAGCGTCCCATTCCAGCCACCGACAAGAACCGAGGCGTCCTCTTCCAGTGCCACGGATGCGACCGCTTCACCAAGCGAGCGAGTCATCCATGTGCAAGCGAGGAGGTCCATGGCGTGCTGTCGAACGATGTCATCTTAACTTGGATGGTTAAGATGCTTCAAAATGAACCAAGTTCGCCCTGATGACGCGGGTCGGTAAGTGGAATACGTGGCCTCGGAACTGCAAAGGTCAGCCCTAAGGCAACCAAGCCAAACAAGCATGCAGAATAGTAGTGTCCCATACCAAAAAAGGACAACGCAGCCGCTGTTCTTAGCACGAGTAGTGATCCGCTTCGGAGCGCCCAAATCGTGAAACTTGCTGCGATAATCGAGAGGCCGATGAACCCCATGCCGATGGTGATGTAGAGGCTTGCGGCTCCAGGATCCATAAGCGGATGGTCCATTTGACCAGGCGTCATGTCAATGTTTCGAATCTCGCACTCATCCGCCCCGTTAGAGCATGGTGCTGCTGCAAATTCTTCCTGGGAAGGTACTGTGAAATCAATGTCTGTGAATCCAATGGGTTCGATTGCAGCAGGTGGAGAGAGCAAAACACGATTTGCAAAGACATCGCGTTTACCATCCCTCTCAACGATGATGTCAACACGAGCTAGGCCCGGATCTAAACGCTCGAATTCAAATTCCCCTTGGCTTCCAGTTCTGATTTCAGAATAATTCCACACACCGTCTTCATCCCAGGACACGTACACTGTGGCGTTGAACAAAGGGTCGCCGTTGTGATCACTTACTGAACCTCGGAAGGTTGCAGTCTCGTCGGGAGCGTTCATGGACAAACGATAAACGAACTCATCTGGGCGTACGAGGCCCGAATCTGCTGAGGCATAATCAACGCCGTTGAGGAATCCAAGCATGCAAATAAACAGCACAAAGATACCGATTGCTTTGCCCATAGGATGGAGATTGGGATCTTCAATCGTGAGCACAGCGTTCGAAGAAGAGAACATCAATTCGGATGTTGGCTCTGCTAAGCCCGTGAGTTCGTCGAGGTAGTCTTCACCATCCTCCATGGCGGCAGCGACTTCCTCTTCGCTCGCCTCGCCCATACAATGACGAGGAGGTGGACCTACTTGACCTCAATGCGGCCCTTGGAATGGGCCACAAGTCGTGCTAGGGCCTGTTCATGAATCCAAACCGTCATCGAAATTGTACCGTTTTCAGAGCGCTTCGTTTCGGTGACAAGGCCTGCATCATAGACATCTGAGACATATCCCTCAATGCCTCTTGGGCTTTGTTCACAGGCCGCTAAGAGAAGCAGTTCGACCTGTGGGCCGAACAGTTGGAAGAGGATTGCGTCCTTCAGTTTCTGCATACCTCTCCCGCTGTGCGATGAGACGATGTAGGGCTCCGGTAGACCTAGCGCAGAAACAGTTGCAATCGCCTCCTCAATCTGCTGGTCTGAGGCCTGATCGACTTTGGTTAGAACGGTCATGACGTGATTCTTGAGGGAATGTGCATCGTCATGCCACGGAAAATCTTCATCAATATCCTCGCCATAAAACCGGGTGAAGACCTCTTGCCTCGAGGTGAACAACTTCCGTTCGAGTTCGATTGGCTCATCACTTACATCGGCGAGGATCAGCAACAAGTCTGCTTCCAAGGCTTCAGCAAGCGTTGCTCTAAACGCGTCGAGTGTTGCTGATGGTAGATGATCGATGAATCCAATGGTGTCCGCGAGCAAGACACGAGGGCTAGCTTCCATCCGCCCTAATGTTGTTTCAAGTGTAGAAAACAACTTGTCTTCAACAAGGACTTCCTTGCCGGACAAGCTGAGAAATAGGCTCGATTTGCCTGCGTTGGTATACCCTGCCAAACCGACGGTCATCGCCCCGCTGCGGGAGCGCTGGCGGCGGCGTTCAGATTGAGCGCCCGCATGTTTTTGCTGACGTTTTCTCAGGTGAGTTAATTCACGGTTGATGTTCGCAATTGATGCTTGAAGAGCGGTAATTCCGCCACCGCCGTATCCGGCGCGTTCGCCGGTTGTCGATTGATTAGCAAGTTCCCTCAAGACTGTGCGGTCGGATTGTAAGCGGGCGATTCTGACTTGTGTTCTCGCTTCAATGGACCCTGCATGGGATGTGAAAAGAGAGAGCAATAATCGTACTCTGTCCCATACCTCAATCTTGACACCATCGCTTACGCCAACAAGTTGCCTCGGGGTAGCGTTGGTATGGAGAAGAACAAGATCGACGTTGGCCCAAGGATGGCCTTTTGTTCGGGTCGCAAGTTCATCAGCTATGTCTTGAAGCCGGCCCTTTCCAAAAAACCCGCGCGCATCCTGTTGACCTGGTTGGTGTAATTTCTCGATGATGGTGATGCCCATTGTTGCGACGAGAGCGATGAATTCGGTGGCGTCTTCCTTGCCCCTTAGCAGAAGAATTGCTTGACGTCCCTCATGATTAGTACGGGCCTCGCCAAGCGTAACCCCGCCTGTTCCGGCCAAAACAAACGGGTCCTCATCACCCTTGGCCATGACAAGGCGTTGAGTCATCGTCATAAGAGTCCACCTCAACCACAAGCCATGAACGAAGGTCATACCGTCACCGTCGAATGGTCTGGTGACCCTTCGCTTGGTACCGTGTACCTCGCCGCAGCATCACGCCCTCACTGCAAGGCTTCACTTTCTGAAAAGGATGGCCAAGCACACCTGATTGTTCGAGTTCATCATCAATCACTCCAACAATTACGGGATATTGTTGATGAGATGATGGTGGCTTTGGCCGACATCGAAGGTGATTGATCAGTCTACCAAATCGAGAATGACCGGCGCGTGGTCTGAAACATCCAGTCCACCCTGGCGTTCGATATGTATCGCTTTCACCCGCTTGGCCGCAGCGTCATTGAGAAGAAAGTAATCGATGCGCCATCCACGATCTTTGATTCTGGCTTGACCACGATTTGACCACCACGAGAAAATTTTCTCGCCCTCGCCAACCTGTTGTCGAAACACATCATGCCATCCGTCATTGAGTAATTCTGAAAACCAAGCTCGTTCATGTGGAAGAAAACCACTGGATTGAGCGTTGCCTTTTGGATTCCAAATGTCATCTTCTGTGTGTGCTATGTTAAGATCGCCACACACAATAACTGGTGTTGATGCCTCGAGGTAAGGGCGTAGGAAATCCCGCCATTCATCCATCCATGCTTCCTTGAACGCTTGACGCTCCTCTTTGTTAGATCCACTTGGCAGATAGGTGTTGATACAGGTCAATTCGCCATGCTTAGTCACGAGTACCCTGCCTTCTGAATCTTCACCGTCAATAATGCCACCTTTACCGGTGGTCATGGAATCGGTTTTCAATCGGCTCAGCGTAGTCACGCCCGAGTACCCTTTCTTTTCAGCAGCATGAAGGTGGACCTCGTAGCCTTCTGGCCATTCCCATCCCTTTGGCAATTGCTCAGGTAGGCATCGCACTTCTTGGAGCATCCATACGTCCGCATCAATGGATTCAAAATAACCATCAATACCTTTTCGAATCGCAGCACGGATTCCGTTGACGTTCCAAGAAACAAAGCGCATGAAGGCTCCTTATGCCGCCGGTGAATAAGCATTCAATGGATGACTTTTGCAATAAGCCGGCCTGCCTTACGACCTGAGGCGACCGCTCCATCTGCCAAACTGTACTCTGATTCGACCCAAGCGCCCGCCAAGAGAATGCCATGCGAAGCAAATGAGAGTTGGTTCAATTCTTGTGATGGAAGTTCGTGAAGTGTAATTTTATTTTGACGGCCTTCTTGAATGATGTGTTCTCGCCACCCCAACGCTCGCTCGTCAAGGAAGGATTCGAGAGCGGAGAGACGCTCTTCGGGTGATTCGAACTTCGTAGGCCCTGCGTCTTGTGACAACCCGCCGACGGCAACAGCTGCAAGATGTGAGCCCTCCAAACCAAGACGTGGTTGAATGGCAAAGTAGTCAAGAATTGCCATCGACCGGTCGATATCGACAACTGCCTGATGTTCTTGGAATGGTTTCGAATCAAGTCCGATTTCCACCACGGATGCAGTGGTTCTTTGTATTGTGGAAAATTTAGAGGATGCTGTTTCATCTATTTCAGAAACGAGTTTGCGTGCTGTCTTGGAGCCGCATGCAAGAATGATGACATCAGTATCAATCGTTCGCCCGTCAGAAAGATGGGCGACGCCAGGCTCTATTCGGGTGACGTCTAGCCCACACTCGATGAAAACCCCAACTTCATCAAGCGCCGCAGCCATTCGGCCAACTAAGCCCGCCCAACCTTCGTTGCTGACCAAAAGTTGCGATTTATTCAGTGCAGAACGTCGTTTCTGATCTGTTTTTGGCGAGCCCCATGTGGCAAGGAAATCTGTGGCTTGAACAATTGGATGGGCCGTATCATTCATCTTCAGCGCCCGTTTGTTCAAAGCAGCGGTGCGCACATCACCTGTCGGTCGGATGAGCCCGTGGCCGAGAACCTCGCACCGGTGAGGGCGTAAGGGTTGAGTAGCAAGCCGAACTCGACTCAGTTTCTTGGTGATGGAATGAAGTGGGCCATTTTTCAACAAGAGGTGTGGGCCATACCCCATAGCGAATCCATCGAGAGGTTGTGTCGTGGCCCGACCTCCCACTCTCGGAGCTCGCTCGAGGGCGACAACATGGTGGCCGGCGGACGTGGCTTCGAGCGCTGCCGAGAGGCCTGCAAGACCCCCTCCAACAATTAGCACCCTGGCCATGGACACCCCAATCGGTGTCAGGCCATCAACCCATTCACGACTGAATCGGTGCGGCATGTTCATGGTTGTTCGACCTACACACACGAAAACATAGGCGATGTGCAATGGACGAACGACCCCTCATCATCGATGTTGTTGACAATGGAGGACAGTGGACGCATCGCGAGTGGCGGATGCTTCGTTATCTGAAAGTGGATACTAAAATCATCGAAAACACAACGCCTGTTTCTGAGTTGCGCGAGGTGGACGGAATCATTCTTTCAGGCGGTGCTGCCCGAGTGGGGTTGACAGGTGAATTAGGAAACTGTGGAGCCTACCTCGAACTTGACGTCCCGGTTTTGGGCATCTGTGCTGGCCACCAATTCATGGCCCGATTCTACGGGGGAGATGCTCGGGAATCACCCGAACCTGAATTTGGTGCAATGCAGATTCAGCTTCATGATGGGGGTGGCACAATCTTTGCTGGAACCAATGAATCTCAAACCGTGTGGGAATCGCACAATGATGAGGTTCATGAAGTGCCGGATGGTTTCTTCATCACAGCAAGCAGCGACTCATGCAAGGTGCAGGGGATGGAAAACCAAAAAGGCGATCGTTTTGGACTTCAATTCCATCCTGAAGTCAATGATTCAGAATTCGGTAAAGAAATGTTTGAAAATTTTGTTGAAGTGTGTCGAAAGGCAAGGTTGGCTGAGTAAATTCAGCCTTCTTCATCAACAAGGCCCTCTGCATGCGCTTCGTTCTTGACAGCGGGGAAGAAGAACCACAGCACGGGTAAAATAAACAATGATTGAATGTTTTTTCCGGCTTTTGCCGTCAGCCTAGATTCGAATTGAAT
>VMHT01002045.1_pt1 | contig 48125 bp, 64 predicted proteins | sample 4693611 | NCBI WGS metagenome assembly VMHT01 (sample SAMN12280063, study PRJNA550983) | marine metagenome | isolation source: seawater sampled from same location over 5 years 0.02-0.2 micron viral filtrate | place: USA: collected off the coast of southern California halfway between the port... ... | reverse complement strand
CAATTACGACTGCAGACGGAAGCTCATTTACTGATTCAGTTAATTTAAATCCATTTAGTACTACTAATTTAAGTGAAGGTACTAATCTATACTATACAACGGCACGTGCAGATAGCGCAGCAAAAGCCGCATTATTAGGTGGAACAGGTATAACACACGATTCATCTTCAGGTGTAATCAACATTACAAACACAGGTGTATCTGCCGCAACATATGGATCTGCATCACAAGTACCACAGATTGCAGTCAATGCACAAGGTCAAATTACTAGTGCATCAAATGTTTCAATCGCAGGTGTGACTGGAGTTGCATTTGACTCTTCAAGTGGTCTATTGACAATTTCTACTTCTGCTGGAACTGAATTAACAGATTCAATTAATTTAAATCCATTTAGTACTACCGATTTAAGTGAAGGTAATAATTTATATTACACTCAAGCAAGGACAGATAGTTCATTTGATGCAAGATTTGATTCTTCCTTTGACGAAAGATTAGCAACTAGTAGTGTTGGACTTGATTCTTCCACGATATTAGATCTTATAGCATTTGATGTAATTGGATATGAAACAAATACTTTTACAATTAGCACACTTAATGGATTGACTTCTATTGACGGTGGAGCAGTTACTCTATCAACTAATGATGCATTTGGTGTATTACAGCGTGATGTATATGATAACATGGAACCACGAGGAAGATTAGAAGCAATAGACGCTGGAGCTATATCATGATAAAAAGACTGGCAAATCACAAATTAGTAGGATTTATAAAAAGTGGTGTCTCTGCCAGTGATATTGGGTTTGTAAATGTTATAAATAGTACTAATATTGATTTGAATGCAGACGAATCAACTGCCGTAGGAGCTACTCCTAGAGGCTTAGTTAATCCAGATGCATTCGGTGTGAGTGTAATAAATAACTCAGATTATGATTGTTTAGATCCAGTAGTAGAAATTAAGCAATACGATTTAGGAGCGTTATAGGGGAAAAAATATGCCAACAACTATTAAATTCAGAAGGGGTACCACATCACAGAATAACTCCTTTACGGGTGGATCTGGCGAAATATCAGTAGACACCACCCTCGATACGTTACGAGTGCATGATAGTTCGACTGCTGGTGGAACTGCATTAGTAAACGTCTCGTCAAGTCAAACATTAACTAATAAAACAATATCAGGTGCTTCAAACACCTTATCAAACATCGGTAATTCATCATTAAGTAATTCATCGATCACAGTATCCGATAGTTCTACTTCAACAGCAATAGCATTAGGTGGAACAGTAACTGTCATAGGAACAGCTAATGAAGTAGAGGTTAATGAAAGTTCAGGAAAATTCACATTAGGTTTACCAGACAATGTTACAATTGCAGGTAACTTAACTGTAAGCGGTACTACAACAACGGTTTCATCAACCAATACAAAAATTGCAGACCATTTAATTGAATTAAGCAGCGGCTTATCTGGCTCAAACTCTAATGATCTTGGTATTTTGATGGAACGTGGATCCACAGGTAACAACGCGTTTATGGGATTTGATGAATCAGAAGATAAGTTTCTTGTTGGTACTACCACAGCTACTGCCGATGCAACAGGTAATCTTTCAGTAACAACTGGAACAATGTTAGCTAACATTGAAGGTAATGTAACTGGAAACGTAACAGGTCAAGTAAGTACATTATCAAATCATAATACAGGCGGTTTAACTGAAGGAACTAATTTATACTATACTACAGCAAGAGTTGATTCAGATGCAAAAAGAGCTCTATTAGGAGTTGATGCAGGCGGAGATGGTTCATTCACTTATGATTCTGCTTCAGGTGTAATGACTTACACAGGACCAAGTGCATCAGAAGTACGAGCACATTTAACTGCCAATAAAGGTTTAAGTGTATCATCAGGTGAGTTTAATATTGACTCAGCCAACGTAAGAGGTATGTTCTCTGCGGCTGGAGACTTATCATATAACTCTGGCACCGGTCAATTTAGCTTTGATGTAGAAAGCGTTTATACTAAAGCAAACTTTGATAGTGACTTTAATGTTGCAATCGATTCTGCAAGTACATCTGATTTATCTGAAGGTACTAATAAATATTTTACTACAGCACGAGCTGACAGTGATGCAAAGAACGCAGTATCTGCAACAGATGCCGGTGGTGACGGATCATTTGCATATAATAGTAGCACAGGTGTATTTACATACACTGGACCATCCGCTGCCGAAGTAAGAGCACATATTACTGCAGGTGAAGGTATTGATATATCATCTGGAGAAATTTCAGGTGAAGACGCTACAACTTCTAATAAAGGTATTGCTTCATTTAGTGGAGACAATTTTGCGGTATCAAGCGGTGCAGTAACAATTAAAGACGGTGGTGTTGTAACAGCTGAATTAGCAGCTGACGCAGTTACAGGAGATAAGATTGCGGATGACGCAATTAATTCTGAGCACTATACGGATGGATCAATTGATACAGCTCATATAGCTGATCTTCAAGTTACTACAGCAAAGATTGCGGCCGATGCAGTAACTGGAGCAAAGATAGCAGACGATACTATTAATTCAGAGCATTATGCGGCAGGAAGTATTGATAATGAACATCTTGCTAACGATGCAGTAGGTGCAGACGAACTAGCATCCGATGCAGTTGTAGATGCAAGTGTGGCATCTGGTGCAAACATTGCAGTATCTAAAACTGCTTTGGTAGCAGGAACTGGTATCACTTTATCTACAAACACTTTAAATGTAGATGCAGCACAAACTGGAATAACAAGTTTATTAGCTGCTGACATTAAAATTGGAGAAGATGATCAAACAAAAATAGATTTTGAAACTGCCAATGAAATTCACTTTTATGGAAATAACGTAAATTTAATATCTCTCACTAATGCAAATAGTGGAGATGCTGTATTAACCGTTCCTACTGCTGATAAAAACTTTACAATTAACGGAACAGACGGTTCTTCTGCTATTACCGCTCTTGATATTGATATGGCGTTAGCGGGTAAAGCTACCTTTAATGGTGATGTGGTTGTCGGTGGTGATTTAACTATAAGTGGAACAACAACAACTGTAGCCTCTACAACGGTTGCTATAGCAGACTCATTATTAAAACTTGCAAAAGACCAAGGTACTAGTGCAGACGATGTGGACTTTGGATTCTATGGTCAATACGGAGTAGGTGGAACTGCTAAGTTCGCAGGTATATTTAGAGACCAAAGCGTTTCAGGTGACCCTTTCACATTCTTTGATGATTTACAAGCAGAGCCGGGCACTACTGTTAATACCGGTGGTACTGGTTATGACTTAGCTGACATTGCGGCAGGAGGAGCTACATTTGCAGATAATGTTACAATTACTGGAGACCTTACAATATCCGGTGATGATCTTACCATGGGCACAAATACAAGTGGTCACATCATGGTTGCAGATGGAACTAATTTTAATCCTGTAGCAGTATCAGGTGATATTTCTATAGCGGCTAACGGTGCAGTTACAATAGCTAATACCGCGGTAGAAACTGCAATGATTGCAGGAGATGCCATCAACGGAGATAAAATTGCAGATGATGCGATTAACTCTGAACATTACACTGACGGTTCCATTGATACCGCACATATTGCAGATGCACAGGTCACATTGGCAAAGATAGCTAACGCAGCTGCAAATACCGTAATAGTAAGAGATGCTAATAGTTCAGGTGTCTTATCTGCAAAAGCAGTTACAGACACACAAATATTAATAGGTGATGGAACAGGCTTTACAGCTGCAGCATTATCAGGCGATGTCACAATGGCAAACACTGGAGCGGTTACAATAGCTAATAATGCTGTAGAAACTGCAATGATAAATGGCGATGCTGTCACTGGAGCAAAAATAGCGGATGATGCAATCAATTCAGAACACTATACAGATGGTTCTATTGATACTGCTCATATTGCAGATGATCAAATCACAGAAGCAAAAATAGCAAATGATGCGGTAGGTTCCGCAGAATTAAAAACTTTATCAACCTTGTTGATTAAAAATAGTAGTGGAAGTACTCTTAAAACAGTACATGGCGCAGGTGCTTAATAATGACAGCGAGAACTCCTTTATACTGGAACAGTACAGATAACTGTCTCCAAGAGATGACATCTTCAATGATAACGGAGATACAAAATCGAGTCGTGTATGTATACGGCGGTGATCCAAGTGTTACAGTTTCTCAAGTTTCAAGTAGCGGTAACATATCTTCTGGTATGAATGACACAAGGCTACAGGCCGGTGCATCAGTAACAAGAGTAGATAGATTTGCTACAGAAAGTGAAACCGGAGAACCAAGCACAGTCACGGTGACTTATGATAGAATCAGCCAAACTGTTGCGTCCCTTAGTACTCCAACAGACACTAATGCTAAATTGTACCCAGTTTATTATGATGGATCTGGAACTATTCAAGCGATGACAGCTACTGATCTGTATGATACATTTATCACACAAGCTATCGATACACTGGTAGATGGAAATGATAGAGATGGTACATTCAGAATACATACAGCAACTTCTTTATCGGGTCATACATTGATATCAAGTACGGCCGTTTTTACTGATACACGTGCAAACACTGGTGCATATGCTGCAGGTAGTATTCCTGAAACACAAGACCAACCAACCACCATATCAAATTACTATCTAATGCGAACAGATCAAGGCAGTGCACCATCGATCACTATACCGTTGCAAGTAGATGGTGATAATAATTTACAAGAATATAGTTCAGGCGATTTTGATACCATGTTATTGAACGAAGTAAAACATCACGCAGCTAACACTACAGGCGCAAAAATAAGATATAATATTGATGGAAGCGGAAATAACAGAGGTTCTGGTATGGTCAATACAATATTAAATGGCAGCGGTAATCGTCAAACTAGATTTGTTAATACTAATGATTATCGTGCACAAGAATTTCCAAATGGTAGTGCAACCACTGCTAATACATATCGATTGAAAATAAACAGGGAGTAAAAATGGCAATTGAAGGTTATGATTTTTTATCAGCGCATTTTACTAATAATGAAAGAACTATTGTTCAAGCTTGGTGGAAAAGTAATGATGGAATGGATACTGCGTATGAATATATTGAAGCTAAAGAAGGTGATCGTAGTTGGAAAAACTTATTAACTCACATTGATATTGACTCATTACATGAAGCAACTTACCAACAAATAAAAGCTCAAGATCTAGCATTTAAAGATGATGTAGTTAGGTATGCTAAAAAAGCAGGACTAGTTCACGATATAACTAACTTATATAGTGTTGATGCTATGAAATTAATAGTGCAGTTTTTGTTTGGTTCATTTGATGAAAAAGCAGATAAAGAAAAGCTTTTTATGTTTAAGATTAAATTATTTGAAGTTGAAGCAATAAAAGACTCTAAGAAGAAAGCATTAAAAGCAAAACTCAGAAGATCTAAAACAATGCTAGATGCTATGAAAACTGCTATTAAGATTATAGATGCATATAAATAGCATAAAAGGATTTAAAAATGGCAGCTCCTACATCACGTGCAACTCTTATAGATTACGCTAAACGAAAGCTCGGTGATCCAGTTATTGAAATCAATGTTGACGAAGATCAATTGGAAGATAGAGTAGACGAAGCGTTACAATATTATCAAGAGTATCATTCTGATGCTACGATCAGAACTTATCTTAAACATCTAGTAACTCCAACTGATGTGTCAAATGAGTATATCACTTTAGCAAGTAACATACTTTTTGTATCAAAGATGTTTCCACTGACGAGTTCTTTTAATAATTCGAGAAACTTTTTTGATATAAAATATCAAATGATGTTAAATGATATAGCAGATTTAATGAATTTTGCTGGTGATTTAGCATATTATGAACAAATGCAACAGTATCTTTCTCTCTTAGATATGAAATTAAATGGTCATCCACAAGTTCAATTTGCAAGAAGACAGAATCGTTTATATATATTTGGTGATTTTGCAGATGGAGACATAAAAGCTGGTGATTATATTGTGGCAGAGGTTTACTCTATAGTCGATCCATCAACTCATACATCTGTGTTTAACGATATGTTTGTGAAAGAATACACTACTGCATTGATTAAACAACAATGGGGTCAAAACTTAGTTAAGTTTGAAGGAATGCAATTACCCGGAGGAGTCGTTTTAAACGGAAGACAGATATATGATGATGCTACTGGAGAAATACAAACTCTTAGAGAAAACATAAGATTAGAACACGAATTTCCACCAGACTTTTTCGTAGGTTAACATGAAAAATCTTTATTTTTCTGATAAAATTAGATCAGAGCAAAAATTATATGAAGATATTGTAATAGAATCTTTAAAGATCTATGGCCAAGATGTATATTATTTGCCGCGTGATCTCGTTAATGAAGATACAATACTTGGTGACGATCCAGTTTCAAGTTTTAACTCAGCTCATAAGGTCGAAATGTATATTGAAAACACCGAAGGTTTTGACGGTGAAGGTGATTTATTTACTCGATTTGGTGTAGAGATAAGAGATGAAGCTACATTCATTGTTTCTAAAAGAAGATGGGAACAACAGATAAAAAAATTTGATATTGAATTAACGGCTGTAAGACCAAGAGAAGGTGATCTGATATTTTTACCTTTAAGCAAAAGTTTCTTTCAGATATCACACGTTGAACATGAACAACCTTTTTATCAATTAAGTAATTTACCAGTATTCAAATTAAGATGTCAGTTATTCGAATACACTGGCGAAGATATGGACACTGGACTTGATATTACAGATCAAGTGACAGGTAAAGTTGAAAGTCTAGATGATTTAGAACGCAAATACGCATATAAGTATGTCTTATCATTGACAAGTTTTACAGGTAATCCATTTCAAGTTGGTGAGGTAATTACTACTCCGAGCGGTGATACAACGATGAGAGGTGAAGTTGCTCAGTTCCGTGATTCAGATGACAAACTTTCTATTATACACGCAGGTGCTGATGATGGTAAGTATCATACGTTTGCCACTGGTCAAACAATAACAGGATTAACAACTGGTTCGACAGGTGTTATATCTCTTGTAGTTGAAGATAATCAACTATCTGAAAATGAACAAAATTCAGCCTTTTCATCGGGTGCAGACTTTATCGATTTCAGTGAATCTAACCCATTCGGCGATGTGAGTAATAACTAATGTTTGGCGGTCACTTCTATCATTCAAAAACTAAAAAAGCGGTAGCGCTGTTCGGCAGGCTTTTTAACAACATTAACATTATTCGTAAGAATTCTTCAGGTGCAGTTATTAGCCAATTAAAAGTACCGTTGTCATATGCACCAAAACAAAAGTATCTTGAAAGAATACGAGAAAATCCTGATTTAAGAGAAGATACTCAGGTTGCAATTAAGTTACCTCGAATGTCATTTGAAATTACTTCAATAACTTATGATGCTCAAAGGCAGTTAGCAAAGGTCGGCAACTTTACAACAATAGCTTCTGACGGAAGTACCAGCAAAAGGCAAAAGTTTTTTAATCCAGTTCCTTATTCAATAAACTTTCAACTTAATGCATACGCAAAATCACAAGATGATGCGTTACAAATAGTAGAACAAATATTGCCAACATTTAATCCACAGTATGCGTTAACTATTAAACCATTTACAGTAGAGTTTCCAGATTTTAAAGAAGATATACAAGTTATAATACAAGGTGTTTCTTTTTCAGATGATTTTGAAGGAGCAATGGAACAAAGAAGAACAATAATTTATAGTTTGGACTTTGAGATGAAGCTAAGTTTTCATGGTCCGATTGCTGACAATAATATCATTCGCCAAGCAGATGCCAAAATATTTGACATTAAAGCTGGTTTGGAGGATTCAGATATAGGATTAGAAACTATAAGAGTTACACCTAATCCAACTAGCGTCATTGGTCTCGATGATAGTACCTTTGGTTTTTCATTAACAATTTTAGATAGTGCGAGTTAACAATGTATGAATATAGATGTAAAGTAGTAAAAATAATCGATGGTGACACAGTGGATGTAGACATTGATTTAGGATTTGGTGTTTGGATGCATAAAGAACGAGTAAGATTGTTTGGCATCGATACTCCTGAATCAAGAACTCGCGACTTAGAAGAAAAAAAGTATGGACTAGCCGCAAAAAAGTTTTTAACTGGTATGTTAGATGACGAAGGTGGTATAATACTCAAGACTCATAAAGATAAAACCGGTAAGTTTGGTAGAATACTTGGAGAGTTGTGGCGTACAACTAACTACGCTGATCAGTCTATAAATAACTATATGATTGATAAACACCATGCAGTAATGTACTTAGGACAATCTAAAGACGATATTCAGGAACAACACGTTAAGAATCGAGAGTTTGTTACATTAGATGAGTGATAAAAAAGATATGGAAAAGTTTTTTCCACCTGAAGAAAAAAATATTGATAATGATTATAAGTATTCTCGAGATACGTATTATGAGTTAGTTGAAAAGGGAAAACAAAGTTTAGAACTTATGATTGAGGTTGCACGTGAAAGTGAGCATCCTCGAGCTTTTGAAGTTTTATCTGGAATGATTAAAAATATTTCAGACGTAAACGATAGATTAATGGACTTAAATAAGAAAAAGAAAGACATTGACAAAAAAGACGAAGTTAAAAAGATTGCAAATACAACGAATAATCTTTTTGTTGGTTCCACAACTGAGCTTCAAAAGCTACTAAAGAATGAATCGGAAATAGTCAATGTCACGCCAAAACCAGAATGAAAACTATCTAGGCAATCCTAATATCAAAAAAGACGGTATTACTTCTAACTTCACACAAGAAGAAGTGTTAGAGTATGCTAGGTGCATGAAGGATCCCGTTTATTTCATAGAAAAATATGCAAAAATTATTTCACTTGATAAAGGATTAGTTCCTTTTGAATTATATCCTTATCAAAAAAAGATGTTTAAACAATTTGAAGAGAATAGATTTAATGTCGTACTTGCATGCAGACAATCAGGTAAATCCATATCGGCGTGTGGATACTTACTATGGTTTGCACTCTTTCAATCAGAAAAAGCAATTGCAGTTCTTGCGAACAAAGGAGCCACTGCAAGGGAAATGTTGGCAAGGATTACGATTATGCTTGAAAACATTCCTTTCTTTCTTCAACCAGGCGTTAAGGCTCTCAATAAGTCTAACATTGACTTTAGCAATAATAGTAGGATTATCGCTGCTGCTACGACTGGCTCTTCTATTCGTGGACTTTCTATTAACTTACTTTACTTAGATGAGTTTGCATTTGTTGAGAGAGCCTCAGAGTTTTACACTTCAACATATCCAGTTATATCATCAGGCGGAGATACAAAAATTATAGTAACATCTACTGCAAATGGCATAGGTAATACCTTTCATAAGATATGGGAAGGTTCGATACAAGGTGTTAATGAGTATAAAAACTTTAGAGTTGATTGGACCGATGTTCCAGGGCGAGATGAGAAATGGAAAGAAGAAACCATAAACAATACATCACAAATACAATTTGATCAAGAATTCGGAAATACATTCTTTGGAACAGGAAACACATTAATTAATGCACAGACACTTTTAGATTTAAGAGCAAAACCGCCAATAAAATATATGGAAGGTGGAGATTGTTTAATTTATAAAGAGCCCGTTAAAGGCCATGAGTATATTTTGGTTGCTGATGTTTCAAAGGGAAGAGGACAGGACTATTCATCTTTTTCTTTAGTCGACATTAACGTTAGACCTTTTGAACAGGTAGTTGTATATCGCAATAATACTATCTCTCCATTACTCTTCCCTAATATTATATATAAGTATGCCAATGTCTATAACAAAGCTTATTGTATAGTTGAATCAAACGACCAAGGATCGGTAGTTTGTAATGGATTATATTATGATTTAGAATATGAAAACGTGCACGTAGAATCTGCAGTAAAAGCGAATGCTGTAGGAATAGATATAAATAGAAAGTCAAAGCGATTAGGATGTAGTGCATTAAAAGATCTCTTAGAAAATAATAAATTAAAAGTTGTAGACGAACAAACCATACTAGAGATATCAACGTTTGAGGCTCGAGGTCAAACATATCAAGCCGCTGTAGGTAATCATGATGATTTGGTTATGAATCTAGTGATGTTTGGTTATTTTGTGTCTTCATCATACTTTTCAAACTTAACTGATATTAATATTAAAGATATGATATTTAAGCAGAAATTAAAAGAAATAGAGGAAGACATCGTACCTTTTGGTTTTATAGATGATGGGCACGAACAAACAAAAATAATAGAAGCTCGTGAATCAGAACATCCATGGGCCATAGAATATGATAGAAATCTGTAATATTATAAATAATGGTAATAGTGAATATTCGTATAATGTTAATCGCATAATAAAAAGGAAAATAAGATGGCACTCTCTACACCCTCCGAATCACCTGCGGTTGTCGTCAAAGAAATAGACCTGACTGGTGGCGTGCCTAATGTCCAGTCAACTACAGGCGCAACTACAATCAATTCAAGGTGGGGAACTGTTGAGGAAAGAGTTTTAGTAAGCAGCGAGGCTGACCTCGTTGAAAAATTCGGCTCACCAGATTCTGCCACCACATTTTCGTTTCATAAAGCAAATATGTTTCTGAAGTACTCTAATGCACTTCAGTTAGTAAGAATAATTGATACCGCTGCTAAAAACGCAGTATCAACAACAGGTCAAACAGCAGTTGCTACAGCAGCAGGTTTACCTACAGAAGTTGTTAAAAATGAAGCGGATTTTAAATCACAGCTATCTGCATTAGATTCAGATAAGCACACTTTCATAGCTAAATATCCAGGAGCCTTAGGAAACAGCTTACAAGTTTCACTTTGTCCACACTCTGCTAATGATTCAGCATTTACTCAGTGGTCATTTAAAGGTGAATTTGATGCTGCACCAGGGACATCAGACTTTGCAACTAAAAATAACGCGACTAATGATGAAGTCCATGCAGTTATTGTTGACAAGGCTGGCGCATTTACAGGTACACAAGGCACTGTGCTTGAAAGATACGCATTTAAATCTCTAGGTTCAAACGCTAAAAATACTGATGGAACAACAAACTTTGTAAAAGATATAATAAACGATGCATCAAAATATGCTTGGTTAGTTGGTTTCGATTCAGATTTATCAGGCGCTGGAGCAGGTACAGGAATAGATAGTGGAGATAACTTCACTAAAACAACCGGTACAACAAACACCGATATTGATTATAATTTTAGTCAAGGTGCTAATGTTTCAACACTTACAACAGGTAACACATTAGCTGGATTTGATCTTTTTGAAGATAAAGATCAAGTTGAAATTGATTTCTTAATTGCACCAGACTTTTCATCCAGAGCAGATACCACCACAGTTGTTAATGATCTCGTTGCTACAGCTCAATCATTAAGAAAAGACTGTGTTGTTGTAGCTTCACCTGCAAGATCAGATGTTAGAAATATAACATCAGCATCAGATATTGTAACAAACATAGTTGCAACTGCTGATACATTCACTAAGTCTTCTTACTTAGTAATGGATGGAAACTACCTTAAGATATATGATAAGTTTAATGATCAATTTATCGAAATATCTGCAGCCTCATCTACTGCTGGAATTATGGCAGCCACGGATCTCAATAGAGCACCATGGTTCTCACCTGCAGGATCAAGAAGAGGTCAGTATCTTGGAATTACTTCAATTTCATTTTCACCTACAAAGCCACAAAGAGATACTCTCTATAAAGCTGGTGTAAATCCAATTGCAAATATCCCAGGTGCTGGTGTGATACTATTTGGCGATAAAACAAAACTTGCAAGACCTTCTGCATTTGATAGAATCAATGTAAGAAGATTGTTCTTAGTACTAGAAAGAGCAATTTCTAGAGCTGCGGAACAAGTACTCTTTGAATTCAACGATGAATTTACAAGAGCCGAGTTTGTCAATATTGTCGAGCCAGTATTACGAGAGGTGAAAGGTAGACGTGGTATTACAGATTTCAGAGTAGTTGCAGATGAGACTAACAACACACCTGCAGTTATAGATAGAAATGAATTTATCGCAAGTATCTTCATCAAGCCGGCTAGGTCCATTAACTTTGTCACTCTTAATTTTGTGGCAGTAAGAACTGGTGTCGACTTTGAAGAAGTCGTTGGCACAGTTTAGGAGGTAGAAAATGGCAGTATTAGGCGTAGATGATTTCAAATCAAAGCTTAGAGGTGGTGGGGCTCGTCCTAACCTCTTCAAGGCTACCATTAACTATCCAGGGTATGCAAACGGTGATCCAGAACTAACTTCATTCTTATGTGAAGCAGCTCAGATGCCCGGTTCAACCCTTGGCCAGATTATTGTACCATTTCGTGGTAGACAATTAAAAATGGCTGGTGACAGAACGTTTGATGTCTGGACAGTTACAATAATAAACGATACTGATTTTGCTATCAGAAATCCAATGGAAAGATGGATGAACGGTATGAATGCACACAGTGCAAATACCGGTCTTACAACTCCAGTGGCTTATGAAGCAGATCTTCTCGTAGAGCAATTAGATAGATCAGGTGATACACTTAAAAAGTATACCTTTAGAGGATCATATCCACAAGATATGTCACCTATCGATCTTAACTATGCTACAAACGATGAGATCGAAAGATTTACAGTAACGTTTGCGTATCAGTACTATGAGACTGATACCACAACTTAAGTAATAAATAGTAGGAGGGCTTAGGTCCTCCTAACTATAAAGGAATTCTAAATGGCAGAAAACTCAATTAAATTATTTGGTTTTGAAATAACGAGGACAAAAGACAAAAAGGCGCTTTCTTCGCCTGTTCCGCCACGAGACGATGATGGTGCTGGTTATGTCACTTCGACATCAGCTGGAGCACATTATGGTCATTATATCAATATGGACGGAGATGATTCTAAAGATAACGCTCAGCTTATACTTAAATATAGAGGAAGCTCTATGCACCCTGAAGCTGATGCTGCTATCGAAGATATAGTAAACGAATCTATAACAGCAAATGAAATAAAACCATCGGTTACAATAAATCTAGATATGATACCAGTAAGTGATTCTATCAAAAAACAAATGACTGAAGAATTTGAAAATGTATATAACATGTTAAATTTTAAAGAACTTGGTCATGACATCTTCAGAAGATGGTATGTTGATGGAAGATTATATCATCACTTAGTTGTTGACGATAGTAACTTATCAGCAGGCATACAAGAAGTAAGATATATTGATGCTGCAAAGATGAGAAAAGTAAAACAAGTTAAGAGTAAAAAAGATCCAGTAACTGGCGCTAAACTTATTGATAAAGTTGATGAATTTTACATATTTCAGGAAAAACCAGGTTCACAAAATGCTGGTATAAAAATGACGTTAGACTCAGTAAGTTATATTACTTCTGGTCTTTTAGATGAGAATAGAAAGAAAGTAGTTTCATATTTACATAAAGCGTTAAAACCTATTACACAATTAAGAATGATGGAAGATTCTCTTGTAATTTATAGATTAGCAAGAGCTCCAGAAAGAAGAATGTTTTATATTGACGTGGGTAACTTACCAAGAGGTAAGGCCGAGCAATATATGAAAGATATAATGTCAAAGTATCGTAACAAATTAGTTTATGATGCTAAAACTGGTGAAATACGAGATGATCGAAAACACATGTCAATGCTTGAAGATTTTTGGCTACCGAGAAGAGAGGGTGGAAGAGGCACTGAAATTTCAACTTTACCGGGCGGTGAAAACTTAGGACAAATCGAAGACATTATATATTTTCAGAAAAGATTATATAGATCTTTAAATGTACCTATGAATAGACTCGAACAAGAACAGCAGTTCTCGTTAGGTAGAGCTACAGAAATAAGTAGAGATGAGTTAAAATTTCAGAAGTTTATTGATCGTTTGAGGAATAGATTTTCTCATTTATTCTATGATATCTTAAAAAAGCAGTTGATGTTAAAAAACATTATTACTGAAGAAGATTGGAATACTTGGAAAAATAGATTAATAGTTGAGTATTCTCGTGATAATCATTTTGCAGAACTAAAAGAAGCAGAATTATTGAGAGAAAAAATACAAAGCTTAGATCAAGTATCTCAGTATGTTGGAGATTATTTCTCTAAAAGTTGGGTACAGAAGAATATTCTTTTAATGGACGATGAACAAATTAAAAATATGGAAAAAGAAATTGCGGCCTCACAAGCGCAAGAACCAGACGATGACCAAGGAGCAGTATAATGGATAATGTCGAAAACGTGGAAAATACAGAGAACGAAACAAATCCGATTCAGGATTTAATTAAAGCATCTCTAGATAAAGATTATAATCATGCGAATAAGATATTCGGTGAAGTCATGACAATTAAAATGTCAGATCTTCTTGATCAAGAAAAAGTTAAAATGGCTGATCAAGTTTATAACGGTGCTGAACAAGATCCAGAAGTAGATCCAGAATTAAATGATGAAGAAGAAACTGAAGAAGATTCAGAGACTGAAGAAACCGAAGAAGAATCTGAAGCCGAAGCCGAAGCCGAAGATGACGAAGAAGAAGTCGAAGGTAATCCTGTATAAATAAATTTTAAGAATGATTTTCGTTATGAAAGGAAAAATAATGAATTTAATATCGCTATTAAGCGCAGCAATTGCTGTAGCTTTGTCTTTTACAGCTGTAGCTGACAATCACAAAATTGAACCAATCAAAATGCGTTGGGCATCTGACCACACTGGTCCGCCTCATCCAGCTGCAATAGCAGAAGTTTTCTTTGCCGAGCAAGTTAAGAAAAAAATACCCGGAAGTAAAATTCAATTCTTTTGGGGTAGATCTCTTTATAACGTTGCTCAAGGTACTTCGGCTTTAACTAAAGGTACCTTAGAGATGATGACTGGACAGTTTGGAAAGACATCAAGTATTGAACCATTAGCAAATACAATTGTTGGTGCAGGAAAATTAACAACTCCCGGTGCTATGCAAGGTCTTGATGGAACAAAAACTTATGCTCAATTAATGAAAGTTTTTAATGATAGACATGGAATTACTTTATTCGGTTCAGGACATTTAAGTATGTATATGGGTGCAGGTGCTGTTAAAAGTAGATTGTTGGTGCCGGCTGACTTTGCAGGTAAAAAAATAAGAAGTATGGGTCCTGCTGAAAATGCATTACTTGGTTCATTAGGTGCAAACCCAACTACTATGGCTTTTGGTGATGTTCCTCCTGCGCTTCAAACTGGAGTGATTGATGGACTTCTAACAAGCCTAGGTGGATTTAATGTTACTAAAGAACAAGCTCCTTATTTCACAGTTGCAGGTATCAACGGTATTGTTGGTGACTATTACTGGTTTGGTGCATCAAATAAATGGTGGAATAAATTATCTAAAAAGCAACGGGATGCATTAACTGATATTTTCATTAACGATTTTATTCCATTTCAAAAAGCTATTAACTTTTGTAATGATAAGAGGTTAGTTGATAAGTACAAAGTTACTGACAAGTCAAAAGTCGGTATCTATGTTATGAACCCTACTGAAGCTGCTGTTTTACAAAAAGCTGAAGGTGGTGCAACTAACAACTGGATCAAAACTAAAGTTGACGCAACAGGTGATAAAATGGTTGATCAATTTACTGCTGAAGCCAAGGCTCTTGTAGCAGCTAATCCAATAGGATCAAGTGCTTTAGAAAAAACAGATTGTACTGCTTTTACAGCATTCTTTGAAAAATATGAAAAGTAAAATCACTGTGTAAAATATAAAAAGTATAAATACAATTAACATGAAAACTTTTTTACAACTAAGGGAATTAACAGGGCGTAAGCCAATTGGCAAAGTTGTATTCGATAAAAAGATTAATCGTGTACCTGTAAAAATACATAATGAGAGAAATAAGTTTGTTGCTTATATTGATGGTGATAGATTAGATGCTTATAATTCTCAACGTGAAGCTGAAAAAGCTATTAAAGAATTTATGAAACAATACAAAGGAATGAAGTAATGGAGATTAGACCTTTAAGCGCTTTAGCTACGTTAGACAGCGCGGCTGGAAATATGTTTGATAATGCACAATCAGTTTACGTAGCCACAACTGCAGACGCAACTTTAACTTTAAAAGACTCTGCATCTGGTACTGTTACAATTGGTAGCATGCAGTTAGTAGAAAATCAAACAGTAGTTATAAGAAAAGAAGTTAAACAAGCTTTATTCGCCACAGGCACGGCAACTAAAGCAACCAAGATAGCATATCCAAGAGGTTAACATGAAATTAATATCAGAATTTGTAGAAAACGATATTGAATTCTTAATTACCGAGGATAAGAAAACTGGTAAAAAGAATTATGGTATTCAAGGAATCTTTGCGCAAGCAGAGACTAAGAATCGAAACGGTCGTATATATCCATTGCCTATAATGGAAAAGGCAATAGGAAAGTATAATAATGATCAGGTATCAAAGGGAAGAGCAGTTGGAGAACTGAATCATCCTGAAGGTCCGACCGTTAATTTAGATAAAGTTTCTCACAAGATTAATGAACTCAAGTTTGAGGGAAATAATATTGTGGGCAAAGCATCGATACTAAACACCCCTATGGGAGAAGTTGTTAAAGGCTTACTCGATGGCGGAGTTACATTCGGTGTATCGACTCGTGGTATGGGAAGTTTGAGCCAGCGTAATAACGCAATGGTCGTCAATGACGATTATATTCTTAACGCGGTAGACATCGTGCAAGATCCATCCGCACCTAGCGCTTTCGTTAATGGGATAATGGAAGGTGTAGAATGGGTTTGGAATAACGGTATTATAGAAGCACAAACAATTGAAAGAATGGAGACTGAAATTAAGAAGGCTCCACGCGCTGATCTCTATGAGACACAAGTTCGTGAGTTTAAGAATTTCCTCTCGTTATTAAAATCAAAATAAGGAGTCTAAAATGACTGATAATAATCAAGTTGAAGATCAGGACGTGGAACTCCAAGAAGACGATGAGGAAATCTTGGAGATGAAACACGATCCTAAAAATGCTGAAGCTCAATCAGTCGCTTCTATTGACAAAGCGGGTGATGCAACAGGTACAGCGCCAACAAGAAAGATGGCCGGTGGAACTGCTGCTGACAACACCAAGAAAGATCCAATGCCAAAGACTAAGGCTGGATTAATTGCTGCTATGGTCCAACATATGCAAGGTAAAAATAAGAAATCTTTACAGCAAATGTATGACATGGCTAGTACTAGTCCTGAGGCATTCGACGGCGAGCCAATCGCTGAAGAAGAAACTAAAAATCAAGTTCAAGTTGAAGTTGATTTTAAAGATGATCTTAAAGCACTTGTCAATGAGGAAGCTACACTGTCTGATGAATTCAAGCAGAGAGCAGAAACTATCTTCGAATCAGCAATCAATACAAAAGTAAATGCAGAGATTGACAGATTAGAAGAGAAGTATAATGAGGAACTTTCAGAAGAGATTGAAAGTACCAAAAAGGACCTTGTGGAGAAAGTAGACAGCTATCTTAACTACGTAGTTGAAGGCTGGATGGAAGACAACAAGTTAGCAATCCAAAATGGTTTAAGAACTGAAATCGCTGAGGACTTTATGAATAAGTTGAAAGACCTATTTACTGAGTCACACATTCAGGTGCCAGAGGATAAAGTTGACATGGTTGACGAACTCGCAGACAATGTTGAAGAACTTGAGTCACAACTCAATGACACAATTGCAAAGTCCGTATCAATGGCTGAAGAGTTAGAGACATATAAAAGGGAGTCTATCATTAGAGAGGCAACCAAAGATTTGGCTGAAACTCAAGTCGAAAAGCTAAAGTCACTAGCAGAAAACGTAGATTTTGATGACGAAGAAACTTTTGCAAAGAAAGTTGCTCAGTTAAAAGAATCTTACTTCGCTAAGACAGCAAAAACCCAAGAAGAAATCATTGAAGACGATGATGCTCCAATAATGCAAACATCAGGTTCAATGGATTCTTATCTTAACGCAATAAAGAAAACTGCAAATAAATAGGGAGTCCTAAATGACAGTATCATACGATAGATTGATCGAAAAGTGGGCACCAGTATTGAACGAAGAGTCAGCTGGTACTATCACCGATCATCATAAGAAAGCCGTTACTGCAGCAGTACTTGAGAATCAAGAGATCGCTCTTAGAGAAGAAGGAATGATTACTGAAGCCGCTCCAGCAAACGCAACATCATCTGTATCAAATTGGAATCCAGTATTGATCGCACTCGTAAGACGAGCTATGCCAAACTTAATGGCATACGACATCTGTGGTGTGCAGCCAATGTCTGGTCCAACAGGCTTAATCTTCGCGATGAAGTCAAGATATGGCGGTGGTTCAACATCTAATAGAGAAGCACTATTCAACGAAGCTGAGACTCAGTTTTCTGGTGACAGTGCTGGTACTCACGACTCTGATAATGCATCAGGTCTTAACGTAACAAACTTAGACTCAGACTCAACAGCTGATGATGCAAGACTTACAAACATCATGGCTGGTGGTATGACTACAAACGAAGCTGAAAAGTTAGGTTCATCTGGAGAAACTTCATTCAGAGAAATGGGTTTCACTATTGAGAAAGCAACTGTGACTGCTAAGTCAAGAGCATTAAAAGCTGAATACAGCTTAGAATTAGCTCAAGACCTTAAAGCTATTCATGGTCTAGACGCTGAGACAGAATTGGCAAACATCTTGTCAACAGAAATCTTAGCTGAAATCAATAGAGAAGTTATTAGAACTATTAACTCTCAAGCTAAAACTGGCGCACTTCAAAAGAACACTGCGGTAAACGGTATCTTCAATATTCAGACAGATGCAGACGGCAGATGGTCAGTCGAGAAGTTCAAAGGTTTGATTCTTCAAATCGAAAGAGAGTCAAATATCATTGCTAAAGAGACACGTAGAGGTAAAGGAAACTTCCTCGTATGTTCATCTGATGTAGCATCTGCATTAGCTGCAGCTGGTATGATGGATTACACACCTGCAATGGCAACTAACTTAAATGTTGATGACACAGGTAATACTTTTGCCGGTACTATAAACGGCAGAATGAGAGTATACATCGATCCGTATGCAAATACAGACTACGCAACAGTAGGTTATAAGGGTACTAACCCATATGATGCTGGTCTTTTCTACTGTCCATACGTTCCATTAACAATGGTACGTGCAGTTGGAGAAGATACATTCCAACCAAAAATTGGTTTTAAAACCAGATATGGAATGGCATCAAACCCATACGTAGGTGCTACACCTGCTAATGGCCTAGCCGCTGTTAAGACTAATCAGTACTACAGAATATTCAGAGTTGACAATATTCTAGGTGCATAAGTCTTAGTACTTAATATTAAAGAGAGGAGCTTCGGCTCCTCTTTTTTTCGTATAAATAGAATTATTATAGGAGATAGCAATGCCAGTAACAGTAGTAACAACATTTTATAAAACTGATGCGTCTATCGAAGATTACGCTAATCCTGAAGTTAAAAAAGTTTTAGATGATTATGAGAGTTCTAATAAAATAACCGAGCGTAAAACTAGTAGATCTGAAAATGGATTAGTACAAGAGCGAACTAGAGTATTTGCCGACCAAGAAAGTTATGATGCGTTTAGACTTGAAACTGCAGTTGTTAACAATAAAGCGATTAGAGATAAATGGCAGGCGGATAACAACGTAAGAATGGACCGTTCGGTCGTTGCAAAATAAATGGACGTATTCTTATTAACATTATTTGTGTTCATGTCATTCATAGCTTCAAGTTTGTCATTAGCGTCCATGCTTAATAGACCGATAAAAGGTAGCTGTGGTGGAATAAATTGTAGGTGTAAAAATGGCACTAACTAGTAACTTTAACTATTTACAACCTACGGGTTTTAAGTTAGTTATAGATAGAAAAAATTATCCTAACTTAGAGTTTTTTGTACAAGACTTTACACATGCTGGTGTCATAATGAATACCGCAGACTTAGGATATAAAAAGATTGCAGCAATACCATTTATTGGTGATAAACTCACATATAATGAAATGTTGGCAAATATTATTTTAGATGAAGACATGAAGTCTTATACAGAAATGCATAACTGGATGAGACGTAACTTAGATCGAGATAACGTAACACCACTCGACAGATTTAAAAATGCAACACAAAGACCACCATCACAATCCGATATTACACTATCAATATTGAACAGTGCTAATAACGCAATTGCGCAGATTATATATAGAGATAGTATACCAGTAGCATTGACCGATATACAATTTCAAGCCACCAGCGGTGCAGAATCATTCTTAACATTTGGTGCATCATTTAGATTTACTTACTTTGATATTAAAACATTCAATGCAACAACTGGAGCAATCGAAGATTCGTTTGATGTGACTGGCACCACTGGCTAACATATATTATTGGAGACCTAATTGGAATTTACATATTATGATCAAACAGTTGACCTTTTACCTGAAAAATATTTAGAACTTTGGCGACCTAGGATTGTCGTTAGCGTATCAGGAGGATTAGACTCTGCTGCGTTATTATGGTTATTGTGCACATACTTTCCAGATATTGAAAAGCATATATTCACGGGAGATGACGCAAATCACCCGGCAGATGCTTGTTGTGCTGAAGACGTAGTTAATTACATAAAGAAACAAATACCTAACCATAATATAAAGTCTCATGATTTTGTGGTGTTCGATGATATGGATCTTGAAATATTAGAAGAAGTTAAATTACTCGTTGAACAAAATCCTGAACAATATAGAAAACAATTTCCTTACATAGAAAGAGACAAGGAAAGAAGAGAGCAAGGCCTTCCACCTCATAGATATACAGATGAAGAAATGTTTTTAGGTAAAATAGCGAAACCGTTATTGAATCGTAGAAACATGACACGTATAATGGAAAAGCATAACTGTCCAATCTACTTATCTGGTATGACAATGAATCCACCTAATGATGAAATGAAACGCTTAGGTTTTTATAATATTGCCGAAACGAAAAGAAATGAAGATTGTGTTGATCAGCGAATAAAAGTTGCAGTTCATCGAAGAGGAGGAATAGCTTATCAACCTTTTTGCAGAGTTAATAAACTATTTGTTAAAGGAGTTTTTGAGGCACACAGTATACTGGAAGAAATATTTCCTCTAACTGGCTCTTGTACTGGTGGAGCAAATGTAACTAAATTGTGGACGGAACCTTGCATGAAATGTTTTTGGTGTCAAGAAAAACATTGGGCATTTGGAAAGTATTAATGGAAGACTTAAAAGAATTAAATATGTTAATCGACTATGTTGGTCATCCAGCAATGAATGATGATTATTTAAACAAAAAAAGATTAGATACTCTTAATATGCTTATCAGAACTAACAGACATGTTGTGATTGTTAATATTGGCAGTATACATCACACTGGAAAAGATGGTTGGGATCATTTTACAAGATACGGTGAAATGTTTAAAGAGATTAAACGTATTGCGTTAAAAAGATCAAATGTAACTTGGATTGATGTTAAAGATGATGTAAGTATTCCAGAATTAAGCGAAATACTTAATAAATATAATTATACCATTACACCATCAACCGAAATAAATATAAGTGGAACAAACTTATCGGGTTGTGTTATGAGTAACAAACAAACTTCGGTTACAAACTTTGCAGAACTTGGATTTAAAGTTAACATTATTCTTCCTATGTGTGCTGAAGGAGAAAACACTGGAGTTAATGATTTAGAAAAAATGATGAAAGCAATTACTCATATGTATAGTCATTTAAAAAAGAGAAAACTAATAGATAACGTAGATTTAAAATGGCCATATCTAAAAACATAAGACAACAGATTGAAGATGATGACATATACTTTTGTCATATGCCGTGGACTATGGTTTACAGCGAAATAAATGGTGCGTGGCAAACGTGTTGTCATGCTAAAAATTCTGGTATGTCTTTAAAAACTACTACACCTGAACAATGGATGCAATCTGATTTTCAAAACAAGTTACGCAATGAAATGTTGGATCCAAATTCTGATCACAAGTTAATTAACGAAATTTGCAGAAGATGCAAGGTAGAAGAAAAACAATATGGAGAATCTAGAAGATTACGAAAATTAAGAAGCATGAAAAGTAATCAAGAATATTACGACAATATAATGCAAGCAGTTGAAATGTACAAAGCTGCGGAACATTTTGATTTTCATGAAAGAATATTAGAAACTCAAGTAAAAGTTTTTGGAATGGAATGTAATTTAGATTGTCACATGTGTCCACCCGCTTATTCTACTACCAGACAAAAGACACAATTAAAAGATGGAATGTTACATGAAGAAATTTACGGTGATGCACAAAGGCATATAAGATCTACTCTAGCTACTGCACAAAATGTTAAGATTGACATGATGGAAAGTTTAAGGGAATTAGCTCCTTATACTCATTTTGTAAAAATCATTGGTGGTGAACCTTTAGTAATGAAAAAACAATTTGAGTATTTAAAGATACTGATTGACAGCGGTCATTCAAAGCACGTCACTATTAAATATCAAACCAACATGACAAAACTTGGAAACAAGAAACACAGAGTAATTGATTTTATTCCTCATTTTAAAAGATTCACATTTACCGCTTCTTTAGATAGTATGGGTGATGCTATAGAATACTGTCGTAGAAGAACAAAATGGGATGAGGTACTTCACAATATGGAAACAGTAAAACAATATGATAATGTTGTTGTCGATACAAACTCTACTATGGGTTTTCTAAGCATACTAAGATTCTATGAGTTTTTAGAATGGGCAGAAAATTATAAATATATAGATAGAGTACAGAGTGTTTATGCTTTAGAAAGACCACCGCATTTTCAAGTTAAAAATTTACCGCAAAAAATAAAAGATAATCTTATACCAAAGTATTCAAACTGGCCGCATATTCAAAAAATGTTGATGCAGACGCACGATAAGTTCGGTGAACCAAAGGAACTTAAAAACACTTTTAATTATCTATTAGCACAGGACGATTATTATAGAGGAACAAAGTACGAAAAAAATTTATTTGAAGTTTTTCCTGAACTTGAAGAATTTTATGTTAGATAAATAGATTATGGAGACATTATGATTGATTTGAAACAAGTCCACGAAATGTGGCAACAAGATTGCGCTATTAATAATATGCAGCTAGATGAAACATCTAAGCAAACACCAAAATTACATTCAAAATACTTACAGCTATGGTCAACCGCAAAGCTTGAATTACGGCGTGCAGAGTTTGATCAGAAAAAATTATTGAAAGAAAAATGGTTATACTATAATGGTAAGATGGATCAGGAAACTTTAAAAGAAAAAGGTTGGGATCCGGATCCGTTTGAAGGTTTAAAGATACTTAAAGGCGAAATGGATTACTACTATGATAGCGATCCTGAAATACAGAAGTCAGAAGAAAAAATACAATATTGGAAAACAACAATTGATACATTAACAGAGATTATAGATAATTTAAAATGGCGACACCAAACTATATCGAACATAATTAGATGGAAACAATTCGAGTCAGGAAACTAAATCATTCAATCATACATTTAGAGTGTGAAAGAAGTGTTGGAGCAGAGTTAAGAGAGTTCTTTTCTTTTTACGTTCCAGGATACAAGTTTATGCCTGCATATCGTAATAGAATGTGGGATGGAAAAATAAGATTATATAATCAAACTACTGGCCAAATACCAGCAGGTTTATTTCCTCAGGTACTTTCATTTGCAGAATTAAGAGAATATGAATTAGAAATAGAAGAAACAGAATACGGTAATCCTAATGAAGGAAATAAAATTAATCCTGAATTTATGATGAAATTTATAGATGCTTTAAAGTTACCATTTAAAATAAGAGATTATCAGTTTGATGCAGTGTGCACTGGAATACAAAGAAAAAATGCTATATTATTATCGCCGACTGGTTCTGGTAAATCACTTATAATATATGCTCTAATGCGTTATCTTATATCGTCGTTTGAACAAGACGTTCTTGTGATAGTACCGACTACGTCATTAGTTGAGCAAATGTATAATGATTTTAAAACTTATGGTTATGATGTAGAAAAATATTGTCATAGAATATATTCAGGTAAAGATAAAAATACAACTAAAAGAATCATAATAAGCACATGGCAATCAATATATAGATTTCAACCAGATTGGTTTAGTAGATTTGGAGCAGTATTTGGAGATGAGTGTCATGGATTTAAATCTAAATCACTTACTACTATAATGAATAAATGTGTAGAAGCTGAATACAGATTTGGCACAACTGGAACTTTAGATGGCGCATTAACGCATGAATTAGTATTACAAGGATTGTTTGGAAAGGTATATAGAGTTACAAGCACAAGAGAATTACAAGATAACGATACTCTTGCAAAACTTAATATAAGACGAATAGTATTAGATTATAATGACATAATAAAAAAAGATTTTGGAAAGAAAACATATCAAGAAGAAATTGAATTTATTGTAACTTACCAAAAAAGAAATACGTTTATAAAAAATTTAACATTAGATTTAAAAGGTAACACATTAGTTTTATATAATTATGTAGAAAAACATGGTAAGCCACTTTATAATATGATTAAAGATGATGTTGAAGAAAGTCGCAAGACTTTTTTTGTATCCGGAGAAACAGCTGCTACAGATCGTGAAGCGATAAGAGCTATAGTAGAAAAACAAAAAAATTCTATTACAGTTGCGTCTCTTGGTACGTTTAGCACAGGTATAAATATTAGGAATCTACATAATATAGTCTTTGCATCTCCATCCAAATCACAGATAAGAGTGTTGCAAAGTATTGGTAGAGGTCTAAGAAAAACAGATGATGGTAAAGATACTACATTATACGATATTATAGATGACATAAGTTGGAAGTCTAGAAAAAATTATGGAATATTACATGCAGATGAAAGACTTAGAATTTATGGAAGAGAAAAATTTAACCATAAAACGTACAGAGTAAATTTATGACTATAAAACAATTTAAGTTAACAAATAATGAAGAAGTGATATGCGAAGTCGTTGAATGGGACACAAACGATGAAGTTGGTGACATTTTGGTGAAGAAAGCATTACGAATAATTGGTGTAGAAGATTATCAAAAAGGTTGGAGGTTCTTTGCTTTTAGACCTTGGATGTCTTTTCATGATGATCCGGAATCTTTGCAAACAATAAACTCTTCACATATTATAGTCACAACGAATCCAACATCAAAAATATTAAAACATTATAAAGCATGTTTACATGGTATAAAAAGAGATTTAAAATTAGATAAATCAGGTAAAAAGAAAAAAGTATACGCCAATCTAGATGAAATACAAGATGTAATAAAAGATCTTACAGATGATGAGATGGATGACTTTTTAGCCAGAAAATATGGTGCAGTTGAAGAAGATAGTTTTCTTCCTGATTCCGATAATAGTAATGTAATTAAGTTCAAGCCGAAGGGTACTCTACACTAGGGTATATCCCTCCTCCGAATATACTATTCTATTTTACCACACTTTTCAGCAAATGTACACCGTTATTTTTGCTTCTTAAATGAAAAAATACTATTGTACTTTTACACAAAAATAGTGTATAATAGTACTATACAATAAAGGATTAGCTATGGCCCGTAAAAAAAGTATACATTATGTCAACAATTCTGATTTTTCTACTTCAGTAGTCGAATACGTCAAAAGAGTAGAAAAAGCTAGAAAAGAAGAAACAACGATTCCTACAGTACCAGATTATGTAGCTCAATGCTTTCTCAGAATAGCAGAAGGTTTATCACATAAAGCTAACTTCATAAGATATACTTACAGAGAAGAAATGGTAATGGACGCAGTTGAAAATTGTTTAAAAGCAATAGGGAACTATAACTTAGAAGCAGCAACAAGAACCGGTAAACCAAATGCATTCGCATACTTTACACAAATAACTTGGTATGCATTCTTAAGAAGAATAACAAAAGAAAAGAAACAACAAGAAATAAAAATAAAGTATTTAACTAAATCAGGCATTGATAGCTTCATAGATGCAGGTACAGAAGAAGTTGCTACAGCTACAGCTACACATTTTGTAGATACTTTAAGAGATAGAATTCAAAGAGTTAGAAGCACTGATGAAGAAATTAAAGAGATTGTTAAAAAAGAAAGAAAGAAACGTAAAGTGAAAATAGCAGATTCAGATTTAAGTGAGTTTATGGAATGAAGATAGCTATATTGACTGATACACATTGTGGTATCAGAAACTCTTCTGAGGTATTCTTAGACAATGCAGAAGATTTTTATAGTAACATATTTTTTCCTGAATGCGAAAAGCGTGGTATAAAACAGATATTGCACTTAGGTGATTACTATGATCATCGTAAGTTTGTAAACTTTAAAGCGTTAAACCAAAATCGTAGAGTATTTCTTGATCAGTTAAGAAAAAATAAAATGACTATGGATATTATACCAGGGAATCATGACACTTACTACAAAAACACGAATGAACTTAATGCATTAAAAGAATGTCTTGGACATTACATGAACGAAATTCATATTGTTATGGAACCAACTGTCATGCAATATGGATCATTAAGTATGGGTCTTCTTCCGTGGATATGCGCAGACAACTATGATCAGTCGATGAATTTTATTAGAGATTGTAAAGCTGATTGGTTAGGTGCACACCTTGAATTAGCCAACTTTGAAATAGGAAGAGGTATAATGGCTCATAGTGGTATGGACCCTAAATTATTTAAAAAGTTTGAACAAGTATTATCTGGACATTATCATACTGCATCTAAAAAAGAAAACATCTGGTATCTTGGAAACCCCATGGAGTTCTTTTGGTCTGATGCGCATGATCCTAAGTACTTTCATGTGTTAGATACTGAAACAAGGCAAATTGAAAAAGTAAGAAATACTTACACTTTATTTGAAAAAATAGTGTACAATGACAAAGAAGTATGTTATAATAACTATAATAAAAACTTATCTAAAAAGTTCGTAAAAGTTATAGTTGCTGAAAAGACTGATCCTTTTACTTTTGACAGATTCATTGATAACATTCAGAATCAAGACATATATGAATTAAAGATAGCAGAAAACTTTAGTGAGTTTATGGGTGAAAATGTTAATGATGAAGAAGTTAATTTTGAAGATACAACAGAAATAGTAGATTCATATGTTGAAGCAGTGGATACTGATTTAGATAAAGATAAGATTAAGATCCAAATGAGAGAATTGATGACTGAAGCACAGGCACTTGAAATAGCATGATAATTTTTAAATCTATTAAATATAAAAACTTTTTATCTTCTGGCAATTATTTTACTGAGATACCTTTAGATAAAAGTAAATCAACATTGATAGTTGGTCACAATGGTGCAGGTAAATCAACCATGCTTGATGCTATATCTTTTGCGCTGTTCGGTAAACCACATCGAAAGATAAGTAAGAATCAACTTGTTAATTCTATAAATCAAAAGCAATCACTTGTTGAAGTAGAATTCTCCATAGGTAAAGCACAATTTAAAATTGTAAGAGGCATAAAACCTAATGTGTTTGAAATATGGAAAGATGGAAGCATGATTAATCAATCATCGCATGCATTGGAATATCAGAAGATCCTCGAACAAAACATTTTAAAACTCAATCATAAGAGTTTTCATCAAGTAGTAGTATTAGGTTCGTCATCTTTTATCCCCTTTATGCAGCTTAATGCTGGTCACCGTAGAAATGTCATCGAGGATCTTCTGGATATTAATATCTTTTCTAAAATGAATATTATATTAAGAGAAAGAAATTCTACACTTAAAGAAAACATTAACACAACCAATAATGAAACTAATATAGTTAAAAGTAAAATAGAACAACAAACAAAATATATACGTGACATTGCTGCAGTTACCGAAGAAAATAAAGGTAAGTATGAAAAACAAATTAAAAGTGGTAAAGAAAAAATAAAGAAGTTACAAGATGAAAATAATAATATCAGTAAACAACTTGAAGAAAGTACAGCTGCAGATGAATTAAAAGAAATACAAAAAGAAAAGAATGAAGCAATCGCACACATAGCAGAAATAAAACAAGAAATGAAAGCAATTGCAAAGCGTGGAATGTTTTTAGAAAAAAATGATGAATGCCCAACATGCGATCAGCCTATAGCAAATAAAGAGAAACTTGTTTTTGATACTAAGAACGAAGCTTATCAGGTACAATCAACTTTAAATATGGTTGAAGGACATAGTACTACCGTAGATAGAAAAATAATAAAGCTAGAAGAAGCCATGAAGGCTGTTAAGGAAAAAGCAGATAACTTAAATGCTAATAACAGAGATATAGTTTCAATCAACCAAAGCAATGAAGAATTACAAAGTTATTTAGAATCAGAAGTTTCTGCAGATCTTACCGGTGCCAAACGTGATTTAGAAGCAATGAACAGTGATAAAGAAAGTTTATTCGAAGAAAAATTAAAACTAAATGAACAGTTTGCATATAATAATGTTATAGCAGAAATGTTAAGAGACACTGGTATTAAAACAAAAATAATAAAACAATACTTGCCAACTATCAATAAACTTGTTAATCAATACTTACAAGTTTTAGATTTCTTTGTGCACTTTAACCTAGATGAAAACTTTAATGAAACCATAAGGTCAAGACATAGAGATGACTTTACTTATGATTCATTTAGTGAAGGTGAAAAGCAAAGAATAGATTTATCATTGTTATTTACATGGCGTCAAATAGCAAAGATGAAAAACTCAGTAGCTACGAATCTACTGGTACTCGATGAAACATTTGACTCATCACTCGATCATGATGGTATTGAAAACTTATTAAAGATACTATATACTCTTGATGCTGGTAGTAATACGTTTATTATATCACATAAAGGAGATATATTAGATGGTAAGTTTGAATCAAAGATAGAGTTTTATAAAGACAAAAATTTCTCTAAGATAAAAAATTAAATGCATTTAACGGTTTACTTTTATGAAAAACTGTGGTATAATATACTATAAAATAAAGAAGGAAGGTTTATTATGGAATTAAGTGAAAACACTTTGCAAATCTTAAGAAACTTTTCAGGTATTAATCAGAATTTATTGATTAAACCTGGATCGAATATTAAGACTATTAGTGAAGCAAGGAACGTGGTGGCAACTGCCGATGTCACCGAAAGTTTCGAAAAAGATTTCGGCATATACGATTTAAATGAATTCATTGGAGTAATGGGATTAGTCGATACTCCAAGTTTAAAATTTGAAGATGACTTTGTTACTGTTTCTGATTCATCAGGTAGATCTAAAGTAAAATATTTCTATGCTGCTGAAGAAACATTAACGTCACCTGCAAAAGATGTGAATATGCCTGATGGAGATGTTAAGTTTACATTAGATAATGATACTCTTAACAAATTAAAAAAAGCTGCATCAACGCTAGGTCACAACGAAGTATCAATAAAAGCAAATGATGGTATATTAAGTTTGTCAGTTGTTGAAAATCAAAATGCAACATCAAATGCTTTTTCTATTGATATAGACGGCGAGTTTAAACAGGACGCTGTTTTTAACTTTATTATAAGTATTTCTAATCTTAAGATCCTTCCAGGTGATTATGAAGTAGAAATATCTTCTAAATTAATAACGCAATTCAAACATAAAGAAATGCCTTTAAAATATTGGATTGCACTTGAAAAAACTTCAACATACGGAGCATGACATGTCAGATAATTTAACGCAATTAAAAGATCTTGCTAATAAAGCAAGTAGAAGTACAGTAGCAGTAATTGATGCTGTAACTCAAAGAGGTGGATTCAAAGGCGAAGAGCTTTCCACTATAGGTAGCTTAAGAGACCAATGTATTCAAATCATTCAAATTAGTGAGGCACTTCAGCAAGAAGATGCAATGAATGATAAGAGTGAACAAAAGAAACCAGAAGAAAAGAAGTAATGAGTACTGATTTTTTATGGGTTGAAAAGTACAGGCCTCAAAAGATATCCGATACGATCTTACCTGAATCTTTAAAACAAACCTTCCAAAAGATTGTTGACAGTAAAGAACTTCCTAATATGTTGTTCACTGGTACTGCCGGCCTAGGTAAGACTACCGTAGCCAGAGCTCTATGTAATGAGCTCGGCTGCGATTATATATTAGTTAATGGTTCTGAGGAAGGTAACATTGATACGTTAAGAACCAAGATAAAACAATTTGCGTCATCCGTCTCACTACAAGGTGGCTATAAAGTTGTAATACTCGATGAAGCAGATTACTTAAATCCTCAATCCACACAACCAGCATTGCGCGGATTCATTGAAGAGTTCTCCAAAAACTGTAGGTTCATACTTACATGTAATTTTAAGAACAGGATTATTGAGCCATTACATTCAAGATGTGGTGTATATGAATTTAATACTTCAAAAAAAGATATGGCAGAACTATGTCAGTCTTTTATGGTAAGATGCCAAACAATCTTAATCAAAGAAAATATTCAATATGATGATCCTGCAATTGCTGAACTCATAATGAAGTTTGCACCAGATTGGCGTAGAGTATTAAATGAATTACAAAGATACTCTGTTAATGGAAAGATCGACTCTGGTATTATTAACACTTTACAAGATAAAAACTTTGATGATTTATTCTCTCATTTAAAAAATAAAAATTTCAAAGGTATGCGTTCTTGGGTTGTAAACAATATAGATACAGATGCAAGCGCTATTTTTAGAGCCATTTATGATAGGATGTCAAATAAAGTTGCACCACAATCTATTCCACAACTGGTTCTTCTGCTTGCAGACTACCAATATAAAAATGCATTTGTAGCTGACCACGAACTTAACGTGGTTGCTTGTTTAACGGAGGTAATGTCAGATGTTCAGTTCAATTAATTTAACACTATACACTCAAGATGATTGTGGTTATTGTCATCTTTTAAAAAAGAAACTCGCTGAATGGGACTTTAGGTATAGAGAAATTAATGTCAGTTACGATTTGTTTGCAAAAGATTTCATGAAAGCAAATGGTCATAGAACAGTTCCTCAATTGTATTGGAATAATACACACTTAAATAAACTTCCAACTACTGAGCTTACCAAGCAACACATTATAGACGAACTTGATTATGAAAATTACATGGGTGGAGTAGAAGATTGGGGAACTCTAAAAAGAGCATAGCCATTATCGGTGGAGGTGTCGCTGGCATAACCACTGCATACTTCCTAGCTAAAAAATATAAAGTAGTATTATTTGATCCAAACGGTGTGGCTGAACAATGTAGTTACGCAAACGGTGGTCAACTTTCTGTATGTAATGCAGAAGTGTGGAATAGTTACGATAATATAATCAAAGGTGTTAAATGGTTAACACAACCTGATGCACCTCTTGCTTTTAGACCAGATCATTGGTCTTGGTCTAAAATTAAATGGATTGCTGGTTTTATTGGTGCAACCATAACTAATAAGTACGATTATAATACACGTAGAACTATTGAATATAGTTTAAGATCTCGTAAGTTACTTAAAAAATTAATGAAAGAAATAGACATTGACTTTCATCATAATGACTGTGGTATATTACACATATATAAAAATCAAAAGTCTTGGGATAAAGCACAAAGAACTCTAGATAGATTTAAAGACACTGGTTGGGGTAGAGTTAAAACAAAAACAAATCTTATAAAGTATAATATTAAATCAAATGATGTGGTAGGTGCTACTATAACTAAAGGTGATTCAGTTGGTGATATACATGCCTTTTGTACTGCACTACAAACTCATATGCTTTCTGATAAAAAATATAATTATAGTTTTCGTATTAATAAAATTGTTCGTAATGAAGATGAAGTCTATTGGTCGAATCGAAGAGATATGGCAATAAGTATCGATACCCTTAAAAAAGATTATGATGAAGTTATAGTATGTGCAGGTGCATATACAAAAACATTTTTACCAAATTTAAATATATATCCAATCAAAGGTTATTCTATAACATATCAAAATGCTTATGAAGCTCCTACTATATCTGTGCTTGATGACGATAGAAAAATAGTAGCTTCGCCTTTTGGTAATAATGTATTTAGAGTTGCAGGTACAGCAGAACTTGCCGGTTGGAATCATGATATGAGGGAAGACAGAATTAAACCTTTAGCCGACTGGGTAAAAGAAAATACTTTTGTTGATAAAGATAATTATGAGAAATGGTCATGCTTAAGACCAATGACACCGAATATGTTACCTGTTGTTGGTAAAGTAAAAGGCTTATGGGTTAATAGCGGTGCCGGTCATCTTGGTTGGACAATGGGAATGGCACTAGCAGAAAAGTTAACAAAGGATATATAATGGAAACAGAAATGTTAAATCAATTTGTAAATCAACTTGCAATGTGTGAGTTATTATCAGCACATAGTATAATACAACCATCTATGGCATTTGAATGTTTACAAGTTGAAAACTTTATAAAAGAATCATATTTCGATAATAACTACAATGAATTTATAAAATGGTGGGATGCTACAATAGTTCCTATAGTCACAGAATTACAATCAATGGTACAAAAAAATGAATCCCTTTGAGTATTGCAATGCAATAAATTATACTAAGAAAAATATTATGATAGATGATATCACAGAAAAAGCATATTCATCTTACATGGTAAATAGACAATTATCTTACTTTCCAGATACAGTTTTAGCTGCAAATGAAATGAACCGCAACCATCATATTGATAACCGTCTTCAATTTGATTTTTTTATAAATATAATTAGAAAACGTAAAAGGTTTTCTAAATGGTTTAAACCAGAACAAATTAGTGATTTGGAAGTAGTTAAACAGTATTATGGCTATAGCAACGAAAAAGCCCGTCAAGTTTTAACACTCCTATCCACTGATAATATAAAAGAATTGAAAAATAAGGTGGCTAAAGGTGGAAGAAAATAAAATAGTAGAATGGAACCCAGCAAGCATGCTCGAGGTGACATTGAATGAGCCGGACGATTTCCTTAAAATTAGAGAGACTCTTACTAGGATAGGAGTCGCATCTCGTAAAGACAATAAACTTTATCAGTCTTGTCACATCTTACATAAACAGGGTAGGTACTTCATTGTGCATTTTAAAGAACTCTTTTTATTAGATGGAAAAAAATCAAACTTAGAAGAAAACGATGTTGGCCGTAGAAATACTATAGCTACGTTGATGAGTGATTGGGGTCTATTAACTGTAGAAAATAAAGAACAGCTACAACCTATAGCACCACTAAGACAAATTAAGATAATCTCTTTTAAAGATAAAGATCAATGGGAATTATGTCCGAAATACAATATTGGTAATGCAACAAAGTAAAATTAAAGAAGCTTATAGAATATTCTTTTTAGTAAAAGGTCATCTTGACATTACTGACGATACTGCTCTAGCATGTTACGATAATTACTTTAAAAGATTATGGTACAATCAAGAAGCTTGGGTAAGAGAAGAAGCATTTGAAATAGCTTATAAAAAAAAATTTGGACCTACTGGTTTAAATTAAAAAAAAATATATTATATATATTATAGAGTCGCCGATAACCGGGACTCGTTTAACCTTGCTAGTCAATAGGAGGCAATTATGACTAAGAACTTTATTTATCCAAGAAACGCTTTTTTGGGTTTCGATCACATTTTCGACCAGCTAGAAAATATTCATAGCCACGCGAAAGATACTTATCCACCATACAATGTAGTTAAGCATGATAGTATGACATATGAGATTGAGATGGCAGTAGCCGGTTTCAAGAAAGATCATATCGATATTGAAATAAAAGATCATGTGTTAACGATTATTGGTGATAGACCAAAGCGTAGAGAACAAGACGCTTACGTCCATAAAGGTATCAGTGCTCGAAAGTTTAATAGGTCATTTAGACTGTCTGAATATACAGAAGTAGACGGTGCCGACATTCAGGATGGAATCCTTACTGTTAATCTTAAAGTAGTTCTACCAGAAGAGAAGCGACCTCGTAAAATTAAAATTAATTAATAACGAGGAAAAATAAATGACAACTCTAACTCAGGCTGTAAGTACAGCCACATGCCGGGTATGCGACGCAATTGCAGCCTGGGGCAAACGCACTCTATCAAATATTCAATACAATAGACAAATGGCAGCCAATAGACGTGTTGCTCAGGATCTTATAAGTCTTGGCTTTAATCATCAGAAGGAGCATGATCAAATACTCCGTCAGTTGAATGATCGCACTATTAATGAATATTATGGTAAGTACTAATATGTGGCCATACACTGAAGAAGAAAACGATTTTTTATCATAATCAAATCAAAAATTAGGCGGGTTCTTCCCGCCTTTTTTATTATAAATAGTTAATTATAAGGAGGTATAATATGAATATAGAACAGTTAAGAAAAGAACTTGAAGTGGATGAAGGAGTTAAATATGAAATATATAAAGATCACCTTGGTTACCCTACCTTTGGCATTGGTCATTTGGTTATTGATTCTGATCCAGAACATGGACAAGAAATTGGAACTCCTGTATCAGAAGATAGAGTTATCGAAGCCTTTGACAAAGACGTACAAATCGTGCTCTCAGATTGCGAGCGATTGTACAATGACTTTAATGTCTTGCCAGAAGAATGCAAACTAATCATTGCTAACATGATGTTTAATATGGGAAGACCGCGTCTATCCAAGTTTAAGGGTATGAAGGCTGGAGTGGATTCAAAAGATTGGAATAAAGCCGCAGATGAAATGATAGACTCTGCATGGTATAGACAAGTACCAAATAGAGCAGGTAGACTTGTTAAAAGAATGAGAGCATTAGCATAATGTCAGATTTAGATTTCGATTTTGGTTTTACTGCTGTAACTGAAGATGAGTTAGAAGCAGTACAAAAAACTAAAGTATCAGCAGAAGGCGCTCAAGAAAAACTTGATAAGCTTTATAATGCAATCACACCGCTATTAACTAACTTAAAGAAAAATCCAGAAAAAGAATATATTCTTTGGCCAAACAGGCTGGAGAAAGTAGAAGCATTTGAAGATCATATTCAGAAAATTTATTTAAAATAATCCTTTACTTTTACTAAAAACTATGGTATAATATAACTACAATGGAAAATTTTAAAACATTTTTATTAGAAGCTCAAGGAAAAGGTTTAACGATCTTTGATATTGATGAGACTATGTTTATAACCAAAGCAAAAGTAAAGGTGGTTAAAAATGGTAAAGTTATTAAGAAACTTGATAACCAAGAATTTAATACTTATAAGAAAAAAGCTGGAGAAGAATATGACTTCGGCGAATTCAAAAACGCCGAAGTATTTAAGCGGACGTCAACGCCAATCGCACGAATGATTAACAAAGTTAAGGCAATATTGAAGAATGCTACAAGAGCAGGATCAAAAGTTATTATCGTAACTGCAAGGCCTAACTTTGATAACAAGAAAACATTTCTAGATACATTTAGAAAACAAGGGATCGACATAGATAAAATCTATGTTGAACGTGCTGGTAACTTAGGTAGTGGACCAGCAGCAGAAAATAAAAGAGTAATATTTAAAAAATACTTAAATCAAAATATATATAAAAGAATAAGACTTTTTGATGATGCTAAGTCTAATCTTAAAGTTTTTTTATCATTACAAAAAGACTACCCGGATGTTTCATTTGAAGCATTCTTGGCAAAACCAAATGGCTCTGTTTCAAGAGTAAGATAAGGAGAAAAAATGAAATCGATACTGCACGCAATGGCAGTGGCAACACTGTCTTTGTTTTTTTGTTTGTCAGCGTACGCTGACAAGGTGAAAGTTGGATTTATATACGTAGGACCTATCGGCGACCACGGTTGGACTTACAGACATGATATTGGTCGACTTGATGTTGAAAAACATTTTGGTGATAAAGTAGAAACTATATACATGGAAAGTGTAAAGTATGGACCTGATGCCGAAAGAGCAATAAGGGCTATGGCAAAAGACGGAGCTGATATTATATTCGCTACATCTTTTGGTTATATGGAACCTATGTTAAAAGTTGCTAAAGAATTTCCAAATGTAAAATTTGAACATGCAACTGGTTACAAGCAATCTGAAAACATGGCTAGCTATGGTTTAAGATTATATCAAGCAAGACACGTTCAAGGAATTATCGCTGGAATGATGACTAAAACAAATAAGATTTGTTATGTAGGTGCATTTCCAATTCCTGAAGTAATTAGAGAAATTAATACTTTCTACTTAGGCGCAAAGAAAATGAATCCAAAAGTTGACATCGATATTGTATGGGTAAACTCTTGGTACAATCCACCTAAGGAAGCTGATGCTGCAGCGGTTATGATTGCAGAAGGATGTGACATGGTAGCTCAACATACTGATTCACCTGCACCTCTACAAACTGCACAGAAAAATGGTGTAACAGGTTTTGGTCAGGCTTCTGATCAAATAAGATTTGCACCAAAAGCACAGCTTACTGCTACTATCGATAACTGGTCTCCTTATTATATTGAAAAGGTACAAGCAGTTATAGATGGTAATTGGAAAACTGGAGATTACTTTGGTCATATGAAAGATGATGTCGTACAAATGGCGCCATTTACTAATATGCCTGTAGATGTTGAAGCATTTGCACAGAAAATTAAAGAAGGTATTACAGATGGTAAGTACTTTGCTTTCACTGGACCTATTAAAGACAACACTGGTAAACTTCAATTAAAAGATGGAGAGATTGCTAGTGATGCTCATTTAAATAGCATGATGTACTATGTCGAAGGCATAGACGCTACGGTGCCAAAATGATACCAGTAATTGATTTTAAAGGGCCTAACGTCCTCGATAAAATTAAAGAAGCCTACACGACTGTAGGCTTCGCTGTATTTACTGATTGCCTAACATCTCATGAGCAGGATTCAATGGAAGCTTGGTCGGAGAAAATGAAAGAATTTTTTACTTTATCTCTCGAAAAAAAGATGCAATACGCATATGAAGGTATTGAATCTAATATAGGTTACACTATGTGGTTAAAAGAAAACGTGGATCCTACCGCACCAAAAGATATGAAAGAGAGTTTTAATTATAACGATAAAAGAACTACAAACTGGCCAACAGAAATAAAAGATTTTAAACCATCCGCTTTAGAAAGTATTGATATAGCAGATAGACTTACACTTAATATATTAGAAAAATTTGATAATATAATGAAAAGCCGTACTGTTCTTGTTGATGCACATAAAGAAAACTATAGTACTACAAGGTTTATACACTATCCAGCATATGAAGGTGACATTGAACCAAAACAATTGAGAATAGGTGAACATTCTGACTACGGTACCATTACACTATTATGGCAGATTAATGATGTACCAGGGTTGGAAGTACAAGACTTAGAAGGCCAATGGCATCCAGTTCCTTATGCAAAAGATGGAGTCGTTGTTAACATCGGTGATCTATTACAAAGATGGACTAATGATTATTTTGTAAGTACAAAACATAGAGTTGTAAATTCACACATACATTTACCAAGATATAGTATGCCACATTTTGTTGATCCTAAACCGAGAACAGCCGTAGTTAATATACATGACACACCAACAAAGTATCGTCCAGTTTTCAGTGATGAATATTTGGAATTTAGATTAGAGCAAACTTATAAATGAAAATAAAAGATTACATTAGAAGTTTTGAAGATTGGCCTGTTAAAGGTGTAAGTTTTAAAGACACCGCAGGTTTATGTAATGGTGATGGGTTTAAACTCACAAATGATTTTATATTTAAAAAATTAATAAAGTATACTAGTGAAAGCTATACTGATAAAATTATAGGAATAGATGCAAGAGGTTTTATATTTGCAGCGCCCTTAGCTCATAATTCGTCTATACCTTTAGTTTTAGCAAGAAAAGAAGGTAAGCTTCCCGGACCAGTAATATCTAAAACATATGATTTAGAATATGGTACATCTACGTTACAGATACAAAAAGACAGTATTAGTAATAAAGATCGCGTAATTATTGTAGATGATCTTTGTGCCACTGGCGGAACAATGAAAGCAACTATTGATATTGTTGAAAGTGTATCAGCTAAAGTTGTAGCAGTCTTATGTGTTATAGATTTACCTAAGCTTGGTGGATCTACAAAAATAAAAGAAAGAAATATTCCATTTTATAACGCGGTATCATATGAATGATAAAAATAAAATAATGGCTCAAGTTGTAAAGAACTTAGAACAGGTATACGATCCTGAGATGCCAAGTATTTCTGTCATACATTTGGGTTTAATTTATGATATAGAAATATTAGAAAATAATACAGTGGTTAAAATTACACATACACTTACAAGTGCTTTCTGTCCAATGGCAGATGAAATAAATCAAAATATTCAACAAGCTGGAATGGTAGAAGGAATAAAAGAAAGTATAGCCAATTGTACTTTTCAACCACCATTCAGTATGGACATGGTTCCGGAAGAAACTAAAATGGCTATGGGTTGGACATGATTAAGCTAACTGAAAACGCAAAAAAATATCTAACTGATATTAAAAAGGATGATTACATTACTCTTGGTGTTAATGGAGGAGGCTGCTCTGGATTTCAGTATGTCTGGGATTATAAGAAAAACTGGCCTAATGTAAAATGGAGTCAACCATACGAAGATTGTTTAGTTCTCGATCCAATGGCCGAAATGTTTGTAGCAGGTTGTACAATAGATTATGTTACTGAACTAGGCGGCTCATATTTAAAAGTTATAAATCCAAATGCAGTTGCATCCTGTGGTTGTGGCGAATCTTTCGCCGTATAATTTTATTTCAAAAAATATCATTTTTTCCTTTACATTTGCTGAAAACTAGTGTATAATAGATCTATAATTGAAGGAGAGCTTATGACTAAATTACAACAACACTATATTAATTTTCAATCACAACCAACAATACCACATAAAATTTTATATTTACAACAAAACCAAAACGAATTATCACAATTCAATATAAACGTACCTAATCTCATCAAGGCCTGGACTACAAATCAATGGCCATGGAACCAACCTAAACCGGACCAAAACTAAATGTCATTTTACACCAACGTATTACGATACAAAAATAATATTTTGTATCGTGGTTATTCTGATAACGGCGATAGAGTTATTAAAAAAGAACATTACAAACCAAAGTTCTACGTCACATCAAATACTAAAACTAAATTTAAAAGTTTAGATGGAAATTATGTTGGACCTATAGAATTTAATAGCATGTATGAAGCCGGCCAATGGTTTAAAGACAATATTGAAGTATCAGGTAGAAGTATATACGGTAACAAAAGATTTACTACACAATACACAATGGATAAGTTTCCACAAGATATTCAATTTAATCGTAATATGATTAACGTTGGTACGTTTGATATTGAAACAGATTATGATGATGGTTTTCCATATCCAGACCAAGCTGCTCATACTATATTATCAATATCGTATAAGTCAAGTAAATATTCAACATATCATGTGTGGGGCTATGGAGATTTTGATACTGAAGCTTCTCTTATAAAAGATGTTAAATACACTCGGTGTAACAGTGAAGAAGAACTTCTCACTAAGTTTATAGAATTCTGGTCTCATCCGGATATCACGCCTGATATTATAACAGGTTGGAATACAAGATTTTTTGATATACCGTATATTATTAATCGTGTTTCTAAAGTCTTAGGTATTGAATGGCTATCAAAGTTTTCTCCTTATGGATTACAAATACCACCTCCAAGAATGGTACCAAGTCGTGGTAAAGAAAATATGGTTTATGAGATTCCTGGAATACAAACACTTGATTACATGGAATTATTTCAAAAGTTTGGTTATACATACGGTCCGCAAGAATCATATGCATTGAATCATATTGCTTATGTTGTACTTGGCGAAAAGAAACTTTCATATGAAGAATCAGGTTCGCTTAAAAATCTTTATAAAGATGATTATCAAAAGTACATCGATTATAATATGAAAGATGTTCAATTAGTTGATAGACTTGAAGAAAAACTTGGATTGATTACTTTAGCTATTACTGTAGCTTATAAGGGTGGTGTTAATTATCAAGACACATTCGGTGTTACAGCAATATGGGAATCTATTATTTGTAAAAAATTAAGTCAACACAATATTATAACTCCTCTTACTCAAGACTTTGATGATTATCAAATCATTGGTGCAACTGACACATCTAAAAAGAATCCATCACCAGCTTTTCGTGAACAAGGTAAAAAACATCATATCGCCGGCGGTTATGTAAAAGATCCAATCCCTAAAAAATATCAATGGGTAGTATCATTTGATTTGAATTCTCTATATCCTAACATTATTGTTCAAAACAACATGTCACCAGAAACTATAGTAAACCATATTGATGATCCCGATAAATACGTTAGAGCTGCTAATGAAACATATTATCGTAAAGACTTTCAAGGTGTACTTCCACAGATTATTGAAGAATATTATGATGAACGTGTATCAGTAAAGAAGATGATGTTAGCAGCTAAAACTCAAATGCAAAAAGGTTATACAGTTGAACTTGATAAAGAGATAAACACTCTTGAAAATCGTCAAGTAGCTATTAAAATCTTGCTTAATAGTTTATATGGTGCACTTGCTAACAAACACTTTTTATATTTCAGACCAGCACTTGCTGAAGGTGTTACTCTTACAGGCCAAAAAGCAATTAAGTGGGCTGAACAAACTATGAATAAAGAATTAAACAATTTACTTAAGACAGATAAAGATTATGTTATAGCAATTGATACGGATTCTTTATACGTTAACTTTGGTCCACTCGTAGAGAAATTTGCACCAAAGAATCCAGTTTTATTCTTAGATGAAATTTGTAAGAAACATTTTGAACCTGCTATAGAAAAGGCTTATCACGAGTTTTACCTCATGCATAATGCATATAAAAATAGAATGGTCATGGCAAGAGAAGCAATATCAGATGTTGGTATTTGGACTGCAAAGAAAAGATATATTCTTAATGTACATAATAATGAAGGTGTTCAATATTCAGAACCAAAACTTAAGATTATGGGTATTGAAGCAATTAAGTCATCAACACCTGAAATAGTTCGTAATAAATTTAAAGAAGCATTTAAACTTATAATATCTGGTACTGAAGCCGAAACACAAAAGTTTATTGCTAACTTTAAAGCAGAGTTTAAAACATTACAACCAGAAGAAGTAGCTTTTCCACGTAGAGTTACAAACATTACGGATTGGCATGATAGAAAAACAATATTCAAAAAGAGTTGTCCAATACATGTTAGAGGATCTCTCTTACATAATTATTATCTTAAACAAAATAAACTAAATAATAAATATGAACTTATAACAAATGGTGATAGAATTAAATTCGTTTATTTAAAGATGCCAAACTCTATAAAGCAAAATGTAGTATCATTTAAAGATGTATTGCCAAAAGAATTAAAATTACATAACTATATTAACTATGATTTACAGTTCGAAAAAACATTTATCGAACCACTAAATTTAATACTCAACCCAATCGGCTGGACCGCCGAAGAACAAGCAACATTGGAGGATTTTTTCGTATGAGTACAAACTGGTTTAAAGATATGCAAGATATGCATAAAAAATATGGAGTCAACAAATGGATGCAAGCTGAGATGCAGTCTGATGTAGACTGGAGAAAAATTAATAAGTTCATGCAATTTAGAATTGGTATGATGCAAGAAGAACTTGATGAAACAAAGAATGCCTTTGAGAAAAAAGATGCAGAAGAAATGGTTGATGGTATTATAGACTTATGTGTTTTTGCAATCGGTACGCTCGAAGTATTCGGTGTTGATGCCAATAAAGCATGGGATGAAGTATATAGAGCCAACATGTCAAAAGAAGTTGGAATTAAAGAAGGCCGACCTAATCCACTTGGATTACCAGACTTGGTAAAGCCAGAAGGTTGGGAAGGTCCAGATCACGAAGGTAATCATGGAAATATCACTGACTCTTTTCAATAGTATATTTGATAATAAGACTGGCCAAAAGCTTACATTTAAAGACTTTGATAGTTTTGAAAAAGCTTTATATGGTTTGTCTGAACGTAGAATAAAATCAAAGAAAGAAGCTCCCCTAATGTCACCAGCTTGCTACAAGCCTGACACCACACGTAAGAACGATAATGTTACAATGTGGTCAAGCTGGTGTGCAGTTGATGTTGATGATTTTAAATTTGAAGGAGATTTATATGGAAATTTACGTGCACGGTTTGGTAATTATAAGTTCGTTTGTTACTCTACTGCTAGCTCTACACAATCTTTTCCAAAGTTTCGTCTTGTCTTCCCTCTTACAAAAAACGTTCCGGCTGAAAAGATTCGACACTTTTGGTTTGCTCTCCAAACGGAACTCGGCGACCTCGGAGATAAACAAACCAAGGATCTATCTCGCATGTATTATATACCAGCAAAATATGATAATGCTTTTAATTTTATCTTTAGTAACAGTGGCGATTATATCGATCCAGATATGGTTATGAATAAGTACCCGTATCGAGAAAAAGCAACTAATAGTTTCTTTGATAGATTACCTGAAGATATGCAAAAAGAAATTATACAACATCGTAAGTCTAAACTTGATAATACAAATGTAAATTGGTCATCATATAGGGATTGTCCTTTCTTTCCAAAACAATTGGAAAAAGAATATCGAATGATAAGTAGCGCTGGTTGGTATCATAAAATGTATCAGATCATGGTTGCCACAGCTGGTAATGCAGTTAAAAACAAATATCCAATTACCGCACAAGAAATTACTAACCTATGTAGAGAACTTGATGTGGAAACTGGTAATTGGTATAAGTCCCGTCCATTAGAAAAAGAAGCTGATCGTGCTTTAGAATACGTATATAAAAATATTTAAATAAATTACTTGAAACACGTATAACTCGTATATATATTACAATTGCGTGTAAAAACAGATGAAGGAATTATCATGACACAACTCATATCACCCCAAAAATTCACAGACACAGTTGGCCTTTTAAGGTCATTTTTTTTAGATAAAGGTTTTTTAGAAGTACACACTCAAAATAGATTATCTATCCTTGCAGCATGCGAAGATCCATTCAATGTTGCAACTTACAATTATGCAGGCCAAGTATGGCCACTGCCACAAACAGGTCAAATGTGGTTAGAACACGAATTATTATCCGCCCCTGATTCTAAGGGGTTTTTTTGTGTCTCCACTTCGTATAGGCAAGAACCAAATGCAATACCCGGAAGACACGATATAATCTTTCCGATGTTTGAATTTGAAATGCCGGGTAACATATATGATCTTGCAAGAATGGAATATGAACTCGTTGAATACTTAGGATTTAAAAAGCCAATAGAAAAGAAATATTCTGAATGGCAAAAAGAGTATGGTGTTGATGGAGAACTTACTGCAGAGCATGAAGGTAAGATGTTTGATGATTACACAACAACAATGATTACTGACTTTCCAGAGTTTACGAGTCCATTTTGGAATATGAGTCGATATGAAGATGGAATACATTCTAAAAAGATTGATGTTATTCTTGGAGGTATGGAAACAATAGGATCAGCAGAAAGATCAACTGATGTGGATCAAATGCGTGATACATTTCATACAATAACTGAAGGTGCTTATGCTAATCTTTTATTTGATTTATTCGGTAAAGAAAGAGTAGAAGCAGAGTTAGAAGAATTCTTAAAGTTTGATTTCTTTCCAAGAGTTGGTGGAGGAATTGGAATAACAAGAATGATCCCGGCTTTAGAGACCATATAGGTTTATTGTTGGGTGGTGGAATTGGTAGACACGCACGATTGTTTCTCGTGTGCTGAAATGCGTGCAGGTTCGACTCCTGCCCCAACAGCCAATAATTTACACTAAGTAGAAAATTTAATCCTTTACTTTTCTACTTTTTTAGTGTATAATAAATATATAAAATAAAGCCAGGCGGAAATCCTTCCGCGGCTTAGTCATTATCAAGGAGATACATATGACACTATCAGAAATAGTACGCGACCCGCGTAAATTCCTAAAAAGCTTTCAAGAACACATTGCACATATCGATTCAGTACCAGTTGGTATTGAGACTATTAAAGTGTGGAAACATGTGCAAACTAGACTTCACTCTACAATTCAAGAACATATAGATCATTTAGTAGAACTAATAGACTCTGGTGTTAAACTAGATCCTATAATAGTTTTTAAGGATTTTTATGGTCCGGAAGAACACTTGATTGTAGAAGGAAATCATAGAAGACAAGCATGTATCGAATCTAAGTATGGTAAAAGCTTAGACGTAGTATATGTAACTAAAGATGTTTGGGAGTATTATGCAAATCCTATGGTTATAAACCAACTGGGATTAGCTTACAATGCTCATCCAGTAAAAAGACAACTTGTTTTAAATAAGAATGATGCTAAAAATTTCATGTTTAAATATTTTGCCGATAAACAACCTATTGAAGATTTACCTTTTATCTTAGCTACTTTTGGATATACTAAAAGAGAAGTAAAGTCTTTGATGAGTAAAGGTGAAAAAATTAAACAACAACAAGATTATCTTGGTTCTCTTTCTAGAAATTTTGTTTTTAGAAACTGGAAAGAAAATGGTGATCTTCAAAAAGAAGTTGAAAAAAAGAAAAAGCCAGGAGCTTTAGTAGTTTCAATGTCATCTGGTAATTTTAGTTATGATAAAATGATATTTAAATTATCGGATGCCATTGACGATGATAATCCATATACTGAAATTTGTGTAATAGTTCATCATCCAGATCATCCAGCCATGACAGAATGGAATGATTATTGGGAAGCTAAACATAAAAAAGTTATGAAGAATTTTGCAAAAGCTTTTAATTGTTCTCAAAATATTATAGTTTTAGATCATTTAAAAGTAAACGCTGAATTATAAGCTTAAAAAATAAAATGCACTTTTTTTCATTTAAGTGCATTTTTTCCTTTACATTCTCTAATTTCTATGGTATAATAGTACTATAAAATTAAAAAGGGAGTTTTTATATTATGTCTACTAAATTCAACACTACTCAAAACGCACCATCTAGGTCTAACGCTAATCGTTCTCCAAACAAACAACCTAAAGCTTTTCCACGAAATGGTAAATGGCCTAATGATTTTGGACAGCAAAGATTAGGTATTCTCCAAAAAGAATGGGTTGCCTTGCAATTACGTAATCACGGTTTTATAAAGTATGGTGCATAATAATGGCTCATGAATCTGAAATCATAAATACTTACAAACATCCATTCGTCGGCATTAAATGGCCGGTGACTGGATCTAAAGGTGATCAATATACCGTCACTATGCGTGATAGTGGATTTGATTGTGACTGTATTGCATTCAGAAAATGTAAACACATCAAAGAAGTAGAAGAAAAGATTGTGCCAAATGATTAATATGTTAATCACTTTTTTTCATTTAAGTGCATTTTTTCCTTTACAAACCATAAAAAGTATGGTATAATATATCTATAAAATTAAAAAAGCGGAGAATAAAATATGTATAAAGGTTATCAATTTGAATTATTTACTAACAGCTGGGGTATCAACTCAGGTTTCAAAAGGTTAGCGGACGAGTTACACGGTTTAGTACCTCTTCAAGGTAAGTGTGAATTTTCACAATCAAAAAATAAATATTTAGATAAGTTCAGAAGAGCTCAAAATGCAGCTTATGATCTTTTCAATAATGGCCTTTGTAACAGAAGAGGTCAATTCAATAATATATTTGGTTTTGCACCAACTCAAAGTAATGTACATTATTCTAATAAAGATACATGGACACATTGGGAAAACATGGTCGAAGAAGTTATGACACCAATCATACAGGCTGCGGCTAAAGAACAAGGAGTTAAGTAATGTATTATGTTGATGCTTTTAAAAGTGATATTATAATTGATATGACTACCGGAATGGAAGTTCTTGATAGTAACATTAAGTCAGATGGAAAAAGATATAAATGGTTTGATGAAATGATGGTATGCGCTTCTGGCCATATTAAAAAAGAAGATGCTGTCGCTCAAGTAAAAAAGCTTGAAGGTAAAGGTTATAGAGTTGAAATGGAGGAAAGTTTATAATGGTTAAGTTTGATAATATATTTTATGTAGGTGATACCGTAGAAACTAAATACGGTCTAAATAAGATTAAGAAGATAGAGTTAATGCCTGAGCCAAGACATTACTCTAAGTGTGGAATTGATGTAAAAAAAATGTTTACAAATATGAAAAACTATTGTATAATAGATCTAGATAACAAACATTTTGTATATGGAGATGAGGTAGAATTATGCCGAAAATAGATAGAAAAGAATCAGTTGCAGTCTTACAAGAATGTATGGACTTACAACTCAGAAAATCCAAAGATTATCAAAGCGATACATCTAACGTAACACAATCAATGCATTACCGTAGAGGTGTGGATACAATCCATGACATCATTATCGGTAAGCTTATGCGTGCTACATCATTAATTGAATCAGGTAATGATCCAAACTTCGAATCACTCGAAGATACTTACAAAGATATGATTAACTATGCATCATTTGCAGTATCATATATGCGTGGTAAAATGGACGGCCAACAATCTGGTAGAGATATGTTTAATAAACCAACAGCCAGTACAAATGGTGGTTTCTCTGGTGTTGGAGGAAGGGCAGTAAAATGATACAAGAAAATACAAGCGATATAAAACATTACTTTATTAATGCTTTGGACAAAGAAGATTTTGTTATGGATAGGTCAGGTCAAAAAACTATTGAACTTATCGGTGCCAGTTTCTTTGCTGATCAACCAGCAATATTTGGTACACCAAACAAATCATATATAGAAATAGAAAAAGCATGGTATGAAAGCCAATCAACAAATGTCAATTGGATTAAAGAAAATTATAATCGAAATGTACCTGAAGCTTGGCTAGCATCATCAAATGATTTTGGTCAAATCAATTCTAACTATGGTCATTTAATTTATTCTGATAAGTATCATCATCAGTATGGTCAAGTGCTTGATGAATTACTAACAAATCCAGATGGCCGTAGAGCTTCAATGATTTACACAAGACCTAGTATATGGATGGAATATAATGAAGATGGTAAAAATGATTTTATATGTACTAACGCCGTTACTTATTACATACGCGATAATTACTTACAGTCCGTGGTACAAATGCGCTCAAACGATGTTGTGTTCGGATACAAGAATGATTATGCTTGGCAGCTTTATGTTTTAGAACAAATGATAAAAGACTATAATGACTGTAAAGAAGATGGTACACCAGAATTAAAAGTTGGTGACATAATCTGGCAAGTACAAAACTTGCATGTTTACGAAAGGCATTTTCATCTTGTCAAATAAATGGGATATAAGATTTTTAGAAATGGCTAAACTTGTAGCGTCATGGTCTAAAGATCCTTCAACACAAGTCGGCTCAGTTGCCGTAAGAAATAGAACTGTTATAGCTCAAGGTTATAACGGTTTTCCTAGAGGTGTTGATGATCATGAATTATATTATTTGAATAGAGCAATAAAATATAAACGTATAGTACATGCAGAAATGAATGCAATTTATAATGCAGCGGAAAATGGTGTATCATTAAAAGGTTCTACAATCTATGTAATAGGTTTACCAATATGTCATGATTGCGCAAAAGGTTTAATTCAAGCCGGTATAACCAGAGTTGTAACTCCAGAACAAGAGATACCAGAAAACTGGCAGGATTCAATATCAAGTTCAATATCAATGTTTAAAGAAGCAGGTGTAGTATGGGATTGGATAAAGTATTAGTCATTGGACATAGTCCGGGTAAGACACCCATAAATAAACGTAAGAATGGTTCACCAACATTAAATAGACTTAATCGTTGGCTCGATGCATGTGAGGTAGATCTATACAGCTTCAGTAACATCTATGCACACCACAAGGAATCTCTGAAAATAGCCGATATCGATGGAACATATGTTCAAAAAATAACAGAAAATTATAATAAAATAATAACATTAGGTGGTTTTGTGTCACATTATTTCACTAAAAGGGGTATAAAACACTTTGCTGCTCCACACCCTTCGCCACGTAATAGAAA
>VMHT01196598.1_pt1 | contig 48189 bp, 35 predicted proteins | sample 4693611 | NCBI WGS metagenome assembly VMHT01 (sample SAMN12280063, study PRJNA550983) | marine metagenome | isolation source: seawater sampled from same location over 5 years 0.02-0.2 micron viral filtrate | place: USA: collected off the coast of southern California halfway between the port... ... | reverse complement strand
TTACCGATTTGCAGCACAACCGAGAGATTACCTACAGATTGTATTTTCCTGAGTTTGATATGGGCTCCACCGGCGAAGTTAAATTACAGACTACCCCAGAGGGTACCCGGGTAATATGGAGCGATACCGGGGACGTGGGCAATAATCCTATGAACCGCTACTTTGTCCTGTTTTTAGATGGGATGATCGGGCCTGACTTTGAAATGGGCCTGGAAAACCTGAAAACGGTGGTAGAGAATAAAACCTAGCAGGCAATACCTTAGCCCACAGAAGGTATAGTACTTATTTGTTGCTATGATCAAAGTTAATTTCTTTTTCGTAGCAATGAGCAATAATCGTGGCCCCTGACATTTAATGTCGAACTCCGCGTCAGGCATTAGCCACTAACTACATACACTGGAATTTGTGGTGACTAACAACCCCTCAGGCAGGCTGGTTGGCAGCCTTTCTGCCAGCAAGCTCGCTGATTTGTTTATATCGGCCAAAACAACGCTTCCTGCCTTGCTTATTACCCTTGGCGCCCCTGCCTGGATGGTAGGCTGGCTGGTACCTATTCGAGAATCCGGTGCTTTATTGCCTCAGGCAGTCATGGGTCTGATGTTAAGACATATGCAGGCCCGCCATACGGTGTGGCGCCTTGGTATGGCAGTGCAGGTGCTATCGTGTGTGGCTATACTTATTGCCGCCCTACAGCTCAAAGAGAGCCAGGCCGGATGGGCTATTTTGGGTGCACTGGTCCTCCTTAGCCTGGGTCGTTCTGCCTGTTCGCTGACTGTAAAAGATATCGAAGCGGATATTGCGCCTAAAGGTAAACGCGGTAACTTACTCGGTAAAGCGTCGACCCTATCCGGTGTCCTTTCTTTAATTATTGCTGTACCGCTGGTGTTTTTTCAGTCTGAATTGGGTCTGACGCTCATTATTGCTTTGGTGGCGCTGGCCGCCACCGGGTTCTTTTGTGCGCTATTGTTTTTACTACCGGTAAAAACGTATGTGGCGGATAGCAGCAAGGGTAATGAAAGTCGCTCAGGCCAGTCCACATCAGTATCGTTCTGGCAATTCGATTCGGTGGTATACCGCTTTGTATTAGTACGCGGATTATTTGTCCATTCTGCTTTGGTTGCTCCGTATTTCATGCTGGAAAGCAGCGCCGCTGCTGACACATTATTGCCAATGTATCTGGCGGCACAAGCCGCAGCGACCATGTTGTCTTCATGGTTTTGGGGGCGTCTGGCAGATTCCGGTGCCAAACGGACATTACGAGTGGCTGGCTTTATTGCCATAGCAGCATGTGTAGGGTTGCTGGGATTAGATACTTCATCATTATGGGTATCCGGCTTATTATTTTTTGTGCTTTCAATAGCTCACACGGGGGTAAGGACTGGCCGAAAAACTTATAGCCTGGACGTAAAAGAAGGGCAGGGCCGCACCGAATTGGTCGCGTTCAGTAATACCTCTATAGGATTAATATTGCTTGCATTTGGTGCATTTTATGCGGCGCTCAAACCGTTTATCGGCTTTTCGGTGGTTTACATTATGACCGGGGTGCTGGTGCTGGCGATGCTAATGACTTACATGTTGCCAGATGAAAAATAAATCTTTTCAGTCTGGATGGAAAAATGTTTTTGTGGTGAGGGGCAAAGGCCTGCCCTGAATATCAGGCATGGTACGGTAAAAGCTTACCAGATTGCCCGCAGGATCATACAAGGCCGCTTTTTGCCAAAAAACTGGTGAGGCAGTGGGAAGCTGAACAAATTGCATACCAACTGCCACCAGGTTCGCCACCAGCTCTTCCAGATCATCTGTCTCAAACCTGATCCTCACCTTCCCAAATGTGTTATTTTTTTGGTGAAAAAGCGAAAAACGGGTTTCACCGGAAAGACAGCTAAATCCGGCATAATCGGGGGTGGCGACAGTCTGGATAAAACCCAGGGTCTGGTAAAATTTTACGCTTCGGGCCATATCAATGGCGGGAATGGTGTATTCCTGGCCAGGCATAGTTAATAATTTTCCCGGTTAAAACGCCTGCTTACAGCAGACTCTGAATCATAGCAGCCCCGGCACATAGCATAGTACCGCCAAACCTAATGACCCGGTGAGGCCCCAGACCACAAAACAACACAGGCTTTGCGCACCGAATACGTCCGGACGGGATAGAGTCCGGCAGGGCAAACCGCGCCACAAAGCATTTATAACGGTACACAAATGTTCTGACCAGGGCGGAGCGCAGCTTAAAATAACACGTACTTTTGCCAGCATCGGGGTCAGCCACAGCAGAACAAACGTGAAAGCGGTTTCGATGCTCCAATCTGAAGCAGCAGAGTAACCTCGGGTGCTGTTAGCGCCACTAGTATAATAGCAAGCGCCGAACATTATCTTTTGGATCAAACTAAGGGCTTGCCATTTCATGGTAATTACTTTTACAAACCTTTGGGTTAAAGACTGTTTGCTGAAGCCGCCAGTCGGTTGATATTAAAACGCAGAACTGTGGCGTTTTTAATATCAATCTGGCTAGTGAGCTCGCCCCCACATTTCTCAATTAGTTTTTGGGAGGCCGGATTATCGGCGTAGCAGTGGATTTGTATAGGGCTGATATTCATTGAGTTGGCCCGATTAACGCTGGCTTGCATCAGATACGCGCCGGCGCCCTGATTGCGGTACGAAGGACGAATACCAATGCCAATATGCCCTCCCGCTTCTGCCAGTGCCCGGTTCAGTCTATGGCGGATATTTGCCACCCCAACCAGCTCGCTATTGTGAATCAGCCATAAGGTTGTATTCGGAACCCTTTGGTGGGGTAGGTCTACACCCTGTTCATAATTATTGAGGGTTTGCAGCAAAGCCGGAAAATCGCGATGGTCCAGGTCCATTGGCATCGGATAACGTTCTTCGTTGCCCAATTCGGTGAGGTAGTCGTGATAGGACTGCCGATAGTGCATGGAAGGTTTAACGATCTTAAATTCCATATTAAAGCCGTTGTTAGTCAGACTGTAGTGTCAGTGTATTTAATACTGTATTGAGTATAGCCTGAAAAAAGCAGGGCGTACCAGTGTATTTATATTGCTTATTATATGCCTTCCCTATGCACGCAAGCCCTAACGACTATTATGTTGATCTCCTGTGCGAGGTCTTTTTTACCATTGCCACAGGACAGCACCCGATAACAAAATGAGGTGCAGAAAGTCTTAGATAATAGCCTTTTCGGCTAACGCGGTGCGGGCCTCCAGCTTAAGATTGACATTGGTCAGCCTTTCCAGCCTCTAACCCAAAGCCTGGCAGGGGCATGTAGTGCTTCGTCACGCGACCAAATACGTCGTGCATCTGGTACGACAGCAGAGCAAGAGGGCCCGGAGTGCTATAAACCTAGTCTATGGTCTTTTCAATGAGCCCGACCAGTCGGCCCGCAGCATTCTGTAGCTGTGTTTAAACAGGGCTTTCAGGTTCCACCTGGCAGGGTAGAGGTAAGCGCTTTTCAAAATAGATTACCAGAACTGCGCCAGCGCCAGCGGTGTCAACGCCAGGGTAAGGACGCCCACCACCACGAACAACGTAGGGTTTTGGTAGTCAGGCCTAAAGCCAGCAACACCCACCGGTTATAAGCCGGCCTATGGGTAGCACCAGCCACTCATACAGCATCGTCAAAAGCAGCCATCGCAGGGCGCGGCCTGCGACTATGCCCACCTAACTTAGTCGCTCATCCATGTTATTGTTTTCCTGATTTTGTCTCACTGGCGTGGCTGCTTCTATACGGGGCTTGACCTGAAGCCAGTACCGGCCAAAAATTGACTATTTGGTGTCTTACCATTGGTGATGACAACAGCAGCAAAAAGGCCTTTGACTGACATACTGCGATTCGCAATACGGCATTGAGCAAAGCCATAAAAAAGAGCCCGTTGGCTCCTTTTAGGTGATGACTTTTTGACCCTGTGGACTAGCTAAGCAGTGCGTTTGCCACTTTTGATGCTGGTTTGCGCTGCAAGGTGTCACTGATGTACTTACTGGCCAGCAATAAACTTTCCATACTGATACCAGTAGAGATTTCCATACCATTTAACATATACAAGACATCCTCGGTAGCAACATTGCCACTGGCGCCTTTGGCATAGGGACAGCCACCTAAGCCAGCCACTGCACTGTCGATAACACTAATACCCATAGACAGCGCCACATAAAGATTTGCTAATGCCTGGCCGTAGGTATCATGAAAATGGACCGCCAGCTGCTTAGCAGGAACCTTCGCCAGTACCGCGTTCAGCATGTTTGCGGTTTTGATTGGCGTGCCGGTACCGATGGTGTCTCCTAAGGATATTTCGTAGCAACCCATCTCCAGCATTTTGCTGGCCACGTCGGCTACCTGCTGCGGGTCAATATCCCCTTCATAGGGACAGCCCAGCACACAGGAAACATACCCGCGCACCGGTAAATTCGCCGCCCGGGCCGCTTCACACACCGGCGCAAAGCGCTCCAGGCTTTCTTGTATAGAGCAGTTGATGTTTTTCTGACTGAAGCTTTCAGAAGCCGCACCAAAAATGGCCACCTCATCCGCCCCGGCCGCCTGGGCGGCCTCAAAGCCCCGCATATTGGGGGTTAGGGCACTGTAGCTTATACCGTCACGACGCTTTATCTGCGCAAACACTGCGTCTGAGTCGGCCATCTGCGGCACCCATTTAGGCGACACAAAACTGCCGGTTTCAATTCGCGTGAGACCGGCTTCAGCCAGCTTATCCACCAAGGTCGCTTTAACTGAAGCATCCAGTTTAACGGCTTCATTTTGTAAGCCGTCCCGGGGGCCTACCTCTACAATACTGACCTGTTCAGGGAAGCTACTCATCGGCTTTGAACTCCAGTAACTGAGCGCCGCCATCTACCAGATCGCCAGCTGCAAAGAAAAACTCTGTGACAACCCCGTCAGCCGGGGCCTTGATGGCATGCTCCATCTTCATGGCTTCCATAACCAGTAAGGTGGTGCCTTTTTTAACCAGGTCACCGGTGCTAACCATAGTATCCACCACCGTCCCATTCATGGGTGCGGCAAAATCACTGTGCAGACCGGCGTCTTCGGTTTCTCCCAAATCGGGAGCAACATAATGCATATCCACCGTCCCGTCAGTGCTAAACAGGGTGTAGTGGGTATGATCCTGACTAAAGCCGATACGTTGCTGATAGCCATCGATGTGAGCATGCAGTGCATGTTCATCGCAATGGCCTGACAGCGTAAACTGTCGATCATCATAGTGCAGCTGCCACTGATTAGGCTTGCTGGTGGTACCGGTGTGCACAATATTAACCTGATAGGTTTGCTGATTTATCACCAGCTCCAGCTGCTGTGTCAGCTGATGATTAGCACGCCAGGCCAGGGGAAGATCCCACGGCGATGAAACCGATCCAGACGGCGCTTCATTTGGCTTCTGCGTTAGCATAACCAGTAACGCCGCGGCCGGTAACAAAGACTCATCGTTCTGACCAGGCTGGTTAAACAGGCTGTCGTGGTGAGTTTCGATAAACGTGGTTACCAGCTCGGCCTGCCGAAAAGCCGGATGGGCGGCCACATTATATAAAAAGGGTAAATTGGTGGTTACCCCTGCCACATGGTATTCGCGCAGGGCCGTTAACAAGCGTTGCAACGCGCGCTCACGATTGGTGTCCCAGACCACCAGTTTGGCAATCATCGGGTCGTAATACACACTGACCTCATCCCCCTGAACCACGCCGGTATCGACCCGCACATGCTCAGACTCCTGCGGCGGACGTAGTAGTTTTAACGTGCCGGTGGCGGGCAGAAAGTCGTGCTGGGGATCTTCGGCATAAAGCCGCGCTTCAAAAGCATGGCCGTTAAGGGTCAGCTCACTTTGTTGTTTCGGCAATGGCTGACCATCGGCCACGCTTAGTTGCCATTCCACCAGATCTTCACCGGTGATTTTCTCCGTCACCGGGTGCTCAACCTGCAAGCGGGTATTCATCTCCATGAAATAAAAACTACCGTCGGCATCCAGCAAAAACTCAACTGTACCGGCACCGACATAATTTATTGCATGGGCCGCTTTAAGAGCAGCTTCACCCATTTGCTGACGAAGGGTTTCGCTCATGCCCGGGGCAGGGGCCTCTTCGATGATTTTCTGGTGACGCCGCTGCACCGAACAGTCCCGCTCAAATAGATAAACGCCATTGCCATGGGTATCACAAAACACCTGAATTTCCACATGCCGGGGCGAGGTCAGGTATTTTTCCACCAACATGATATCATCGCTGAAGCTGGCCATTGCTTCGCGTTTTGCAGCGTTCAGCGCATCTTCAAATTCACTCTCATCCCAGACCTGGCGCATGCCTTTACCACCACCGCCGGCAGCAGCTTTCAGCAGTACCGGATAGCCCATCTCATCGGCGTGACGTTTCAACGTCGCGGGGTTTTGGTCTTCTCCGTGATAGCCGGGAACCAGGGGTACGCCGGCATCCTGCATGATGCTTTTGGCGGCAGATTTTGAGCCCATCGCCGCAATCGCCTGCTCTGGCGGTCCCACAAAAATGATACCGGCCTCAGCACAGGCCCGGGCAAAGCCAGCGTTTTCAGACAAAAAGCCGTAACCGGGATGAATCGCATCCACATTCAGGGTTTTGGCGTGCTGTAAAATGACCTCGCCTTTCAGGTAGCTTTCTTTAGACGGCGCCGGACCAATATGTACCGCTTCATCAGCCATACTGACATGTAATGCGTTGGCATCGGCGTCTGAATATACGGCGACGGTACTGATCCCCAGTTTGCGGGCGCTACGAATAATCCGACAGGCAATTTCACCGCGATTGGCAATAAGTAGTTTATTAATCATGACTTGTTCTCCTGCCAGGGGGCAGGTTCTTTTTGCAAAAATGCCTTAAGACCCTGCTGCCCTTCATCACTGACCCGCACTTTGGCAATCCACTGACTGGTTTTTTCCATCAACGATTCATCGATAGGAACACCGGCCACATATTCCACCAGGGTTTTTGCCTGGCCCACTGCCTGGGGGCCGTTTTTCAGTATCTGAGTGATCACATCCTCGATAGTGGAGTCCAGCTCATCTTCGGTAACGGCTTCAGATAACAGCCCTAAACGACGGGCGCGGCGCGAGGAAAACACTTCGGCGGTCTGAAAATAGCGTCGACAAACCCGGGCACCCATGGCTTCCACCACATAGGGCGCAATCGTTGCGGGAATAAGCCCGATTCGCACTTCGCTTAAGCAGAATTTGCTCAGGCGGCTGCCAATGGCAATATCACAACAGGCGATTAGCCCCACGGCGCCTCCGAAGGCGGCCCCCTGAATCCGGGCAATCGTGGTTTTGGGCAGGCTGTACAAGGTCTGCAGCATCGTGGCCAGCGCCATGGCATCTCTTTCATTCTGCGCTTGGGAGTAGTCAGCCATACGTTGCATCCACTGCAGGTTGGCACCGGCGCTGAAGCTCTTACCCTCGGCCTGCAACACCAATGCACGCACATTATCGTCAGCGCCGGCCTGTTTGAAGTAGCCGGTTAACGTTTCAATCATCGCATCATCAAAGGCATTATGCTTTTGCGGATTATTTAGCGTTACCGTAGCAACACCGCGTGCATCAACATCGTATAAAACGGTTGATGACGTAGAAGAAGTAGACATTGTAAATGTGCTCCTTACATTCTGAAAATGCCGAACCGGGTCGGTTCAATGGGTTTATTAAGCGCGGCCGATAACGACAGGCCCAGCACCAGACGGGTGTCAGCCGGGTCGATGACACCATCGTCCCATAACCGTGCGGAGGCATAGTAGGGATGGCCCTGGCTTTCGTAGGTATCGATAACCGGTTGTTTGAAACTGGCTTCCTCTTCGGCTGACCAGTCTTCGCCCTTGCGTTCTTTCTGATCGCGTTTCACCTGGGCCAGCACCCCGGCAGCCTGTTCGCCACCCATCACCGAAATACGGGCGTTCGGCCACATAAATAAAAATCTGGGATCATAAGCGCGACCACACATACCATAGTTACCGGCACCAAAGCTGCCACCAATCAGTACGGTAAGCTTGGGCACATTCGCGCAGGCCACCGCCGTCACCATCTTGGCACCGTGTTTAGCGATACCACCTGCTTCATATTGCTTGCCCACCATAAAGCCGGTGATATTTTGCAAAAAGATGAGGGGGATATTGCGGGTGGCACACAGTTCGATAAAGTGAGCGCCTTTCAACGCACTTTCGCCGAATAAAATTCCATTGTTGGCAACAATGCCCACCGGCATGCCATAAAGCCGGGCAAAGCCACACACCAGCGTCGTACCATACAAAGGCTTAAACTCATCAAATTCTGAGCCATCGGTAACGCGCGCAATAATCTCGCGTACATCAAAGGTTTTGCGCGTGTCTTTGGGAATAATGCCGTACATTTCGCTGGCGGCATAAAGGGGTTCTTTGGCCGGTTTAGTATCCAGCAAAGCAGGTTTAACCCGATTTAGCCGGGAAACCGCATCGCGGGCCAGGGTTAAGGCATGATGGTCGTTGTTGGCCAACTGGTCGGCTACCCCGGAGGTGCGGGTATGAACATCACCACCACCGAGCTCTTCAGCGCTGACCACTTCACCGGTGGCAGCTTTGACCAGCGGTGGCCCGCCTAAAAAGATGGTGCCTTGTTCTTTAACAATAATGCTGACATCGGCCATGGCCGGTACGTAGGCACCGCCGGCGGTGCATGAGCCCATGACCACAGCAATCTGAGGAATATTTTTGGCCGACATATTGGCCTGATTAAAAAATATCCGGCCAAAATGCTCTTTATCCGGGAACACTTCATCCTGACGGGGCAGGTTGGCGCCGCCTGAGTCCACCAGATAAATACAGGGCAGATTATTCTCTTCTGCAATGGCCTGAGCCCGCAAATGTTTTTTCACGGTGAGCGGATAATAGGTACCGCCTTTAACAGTGGCATCATTAGCCACTACCATACACTCAACACCTTTCACCCGGCCAATACCGGCAATAACGCCAGCACCCGGTACATAGTCATCGTAAACTTCCCATGCGGCCAGCTGACTGATTTCTAAAAATGGGGTGCAAGGGTCCAGTAGTGCTTCGATACGTTCTCTGGGTAATAATTTTCCCCGGGAAAGATGACGCTCGGCAGACTGCTGGCCGCCCCCCTGCATTATTTGTGTGACTTTCTGGTTTAGGTCATCGACCTGCGCCTGCATGTGCGCCTGGTTGGTCTTAAACTCTTCTGCTTTAGCATTAACAGCGGTAGTAAGTACGGGCACGTGTCCCTCCAATGCAATTCAATAAAAAACCGGGGAAAGTCCCCGGTGTGGTGCCAGGGGTTAAATTACTCAGACTCTTTAAACAGCTCGCGGCCGATAAGCATGCGGCGGATCTCAGAGGTACCGGCACCGATTTCATATAATTTGGCATCGCGTAACAACCGGCCGGTAGGGTATTCGTTCACATAGCCGTTACCACCCAGCAGTTGAATCGCATCCAGCGCCATCTTGGTGGCCAGTTCCGCAGAATACAAAATTGCCCCGGCGGCATCCTTACGGGTGGTTTCGCCGCGATCACAAGAGCGGGCTACTGCGTAGACATAGGCCCGGGCCGCATTCATATGGGTGTACATATCTGCCACTTTGCCCTGAACCAGCTGAAACTGACCAATGGACTGGCCGAATTGTTCACGTTCGTGAATATAGGGAACAACCGCATCCATACAGGCCTGCATGATGCCCAGCGGACCGCCGGATAACACCAGACGCTCGTAATCCAGGCCACTCATAAGCACTTTCACACCCTGACCTTCACCGCCAAGAATATTCTCAGCAGGAACTTCACAGTTATCAAAAATCAACTCGCAGGTATTCGACGAGCGCATGCCCAGTTTGTCGAGTTTTTGTGCCTGCGAAAATCCAGGGGTGTCTTTTTCTACAATAAACGCAGTAATGCCTTTGGCCCCGGCAGAAGTATCGGTTTTGGCATAAATTACAAAGGTATGCGCATCGGGGCCGTTGGTGATCCACATTTTGTTGCCGTTAAGCACATACACATCGCCTTTTTTCTCAGCGCGTAACTTCATGCTTACCACATCTGAACCGGCATTGGGTTCACTCATGGCCAACGCGCCAATGTGTTCGCCGCTTACCAGCTTTGGTAGGTATTTTTCACGCTGTGCATCAGAACCATTTTTGTGGATTTGGTTTACACATAAATTAGAGTGAGCACCATAACTTAAGCCAATCCCCGCCGAGGCGCGGCTGATCTCTTCCATGGCCACAGTATGGGCCAGGTATCCCATGTCACTGCCGCCAAATTTTTCGGCCACGGTAACCCCGAGTAAGCCCATCTCGCCCATTTTTGGCCATAGCTGGTTAGGGAACATATTGTCTTCATCCGCCTTGGTGGCCAGCGGCGCGATTTCGTTTTGGGCAAACTGATAGACCTGGTCGCGCAACATATCAATGTCTTCGCCCAAGCCAAAGTTCAGAGTAGGGTACGGAGTATTCATGCGATGTTTCCTCGTTTCAGTTCAGACAGCTCTTCCCGACAACGGGTCTCTACTTCATCCAGCTCGCTCATCAGGGTGGTGATGTCTTCAAGCTGCTGATTCAGGACTGCCCGTTTTTGTTCGGTAAGCTGCAGCATGGTTTGTAGCTGCACCGCCGAATCTGGATTGCTATCGTATAATTCAAATAATTTTTTCACTTCAGCCAGTGAAAAGCCCAGCCGCTTTCCGCGTAAGATTAACTTCAACCTCACCCGGTCTTTATTACCGTAAATTCGGTTTTGCCCGGTGCGAGCCGGGCTCATCAAACTTTGCTCTTCGTAAAAGCGAATAGAGCGCGGGGTGATATTGAACTCACGTGCCAGCTCACCAATTGTGTAGGTTGGTTCAGATTTGTGATGATTCATTCCACACACCCTGCCTGTGATCATATTGCGTTAACGTAAATTTAAAGTGTGAATAAATTGCGCTAATGTGGTTCACAATTTGACACTTTCTGTGTTCGGGTTTACGTTAACGTAAATTGCATATTACGTTAAGGTAAAGTAACAATTACTTAACGTCAACAAGACAAACGTGATTACGCTACAGACCAGTTTTTTGTGTAACGGGTTTTTCACAGAAGGCTGGATCGACAACCAAAGATGTCTGAACAAATAAGGCAAACATATGATGAATAATGAAGCAGTGGTGATCGTCGCAGCAAAACGTACTCCGATGGGAGGCTTTAATGGCGCCCTGGCAGGGTTATCAGCAACCGAACTGGGCGCCAGTGCCATAACCGCCAGCTGTGAAAATGTCGATTTGAGCCAGGTGGATGAAGTTATTATGGGGTGTGTTTTACCGGCGGGTCTGGGGCAGTCGCCTGCACGCCAGGCCTCTTTAAAAGCAGGATTACCATTATCGGCCGGTGTCACCACTATTAATAAAGTTTGTGGCTCGGGGCTGAAGGCGGTGATGATGGCCCACGACCTGATCAAAGCGGGCTCTGCATCCGTGGTGGTCGCCGGGGGTATGGAAAGCATGAGCAATGCCCCGTATCTGCTGCCAAAAGCGCGGTCAGGCTATCGTATGGGCCATGGCCAGGTACTGGATCATATGATGCTGGATGGCCTTGAAAACGCCTATGATGGCAAAGCCATGGGCTGTTTTGCCCAGGGTACTGCCGATGCCGAAGATATCACACGTGGCCAGATGGACGAGTTTGCCCTGCGGTCGCTGTCACGCGCTAATAAGGCGATAGAAAACGGTGCATTTGGGAACGAGGTAGTGCCGGTGACCCTGAGTAGCCGTAAAGGCGAGACTACGGTGGATACCGATGAAGGCCCCGGAAGCGCTCGTCCGGAAAAAATTCCCGGTCTGCGGCCGGCGTTTAAAAAAGACGGTACAGTAACTGCGGCTAACTCCAGCTCCATTTCCGATGGCGCCGCCTCGCTGGTAGTGATGAGTGAGTCCAAAGCGCAGGCAATGGGACTAACCCCGTTAGCCCGAGTCGTAGCCCATGCCACTCACTCCATTGAGCCTGAAAATTTCACCGTGGCGCCAGTAGGTGCAATGGAAAAGGTTTTAGATAAAGCAGGATGGGACAAAGATGACGTGGATCTGTTTGAAATTAATGAAGCTTTTGCCATGGTGACAATGCTGGCGATACGCAAAATGGGCCTTAACGAGGATAAAGTCAATATTCATGGTGGAGCCTGTGCTTTAGGCCATCCCATTGGTGCCTCGGGTGCCCGTATCCTGGTGACCTTGTTGCATGCTTTAAAGCGCACTGAAGGCAAGCGAGGCGTGGCGTCGCTGTGTATCGGCGGGGGTGAGGGAGTCGCTTTAGCCGTGGAAATGGTGTAAATATAAGTTTCCAATAAAATAAAAATTATGTTTTTCGTAAGCAACTCTTTTTGTTGTGAATATTAAAAAAAAGCCTGGCAAATTTGTCAGGTTTTTTTACATTTGCCTCAAAATTAGACCATCGTCTAAATAAAAAAGACTTTTACATCAATGTATTGCAATTACCCTCAGACTCTTGCATATTTTCTAAGCGGGGGATGAATCAGTATGAATTTTCTCCCGTCTCTAATAATAAATCCAGAAAAAGAAACTCGCCAGAACGCGACACCCCTTAAGTGAAACAGACCATTAAAAGGCTGTAACCGCATGGAGTACAAGGGGCACAACGCAGCAGTATTGGGTAGTGATACCAAAAATACTGACTGCAAAACTATAAAAAGTGTCGATGGGAGACGCAAATGACGTTCAAGAAACATCTATTGGGAACCATGGTCTCAATGGCAGTCACCGCTGCTATGGTGCCTGCTGCACTCGCGGGCCATCAGGTTACCGTTGTAGAGCCAGGGAAACTTAAACAAGTTGGTCCGGCGCAGCCGGCCCGGTCAAAATCAGGCGTATACATTGTTCAGCTAAAAGATGCTGCAGCCATTACCTATGCTGGTGAAATTGGCGAATTAGTGCCAAACAATCAGACGGTAGCGGTTACCGGTAACCGCTACAACGCTAAAAGCAGCAAGATTCAGGCTTATACCAACAAGCTGAAATCACGCCAGCAACAAATCGCCAGTGCTTCCGGCACGGTGGATATTCTGCATAACTATGTGCATACCTTTAACGGCTTTGCAGCCGCGATGTCTAAGTCCCAGGTTGAAGCGTTGCGTTCCAACCCGGACGTAGTAGGTGTCTGGGAAGACGAGATGTTTACCATCGATACCGCCAACACCCCTGAGTTTTTAGGTTTGACTGGCCCGGGCGGTCAGCATTCTTTAGGCATTAAAGGTGAAGATGTGGTGGTGGGTATTCTGGATACCGGTATTACGCCAGAAAACCCCAGCTTTGCCGACGATGGCAGTTACTCAGATCCAGCAACACTGGGCTGGAACGGTGAGTGTGTTACCGGCGAAGACGAAACCTTTTCCTGTAACAATAAACTCATTGGTGCACGCTATTATGGCGACACTTTTGCATCGGTGTATGACATACAAACCGAGCTGGGCGAGTTTTTAAGCCCCCGGGATGCCGATGGACATGGCAGCCATACTGCCAGCACGGCAGCGGGTAACGAAGATGTGGTAGCCATGAGAAATGGTGCCGAACTGGGTGTCATGTCGGGTATTGCGCCCCGCGCCCGGGTTGCCGCTTATAAAGTATGCTGGAACTCAGATTACACCACGCCAGAGGGCGAAGATCAGGCTGGTTGTTTCCCAACGGACTCAATGGCGGCTATCGACCAGGCGGTTGAAGATGGCGTAGATGTTCTTAACTTTTCCATTGGTGGTAGTCGTACTGACTTAACTTACCCTTCTACCTCTGCCATGTTACGCGCCGCCGATGCGGGTGTATTTGTAGCCGTATCAGCAGGTAACTCCGGTCCCGCGGCCCAGACCATCGGTACGCCGGCTCCCTGGGTCACTACAGTAGGTGCTTCAACTTATGACGGTGAAAGCAAAACCAACGCCATGGTGGCCTCCATTGGCGATAGTGAACAGCGGTTCAGCTTTGTAGAAGGTTCAATTACCAAACCATTGTCTGAAACTGGCCCGATTGCAGGCGAACTGGTGTTAGCCGAGCCGCTACGCGCTTGCTATGATGACGGCGCAACCCCAACTCCTCTTGCTAACGCCGATGAAGTCAACGGTAATATTGTCCTGATTCAGCGCGGTGACTGTGCCTTTTCTCAAAAAGTCACCCGTGCGGTAGAGTCTGGTGCTTCAGCAGTAGTGGTGTATACGGTTGAAGGTAACCCTATTACCTCGTTGGGCGGCGATTATGTCGGTGAAATCCCAGGCGGTATGATTGGTGCCCAGGAAGGTGATAGTCTGGCTGCTGCTTTGTCTAACGATGAAGCGGTATCGGTAGAGCTTAGTGCTTCTATCTTTATGGATCAGACCGAAGTAGGCAATATGATGGCCGGATTCTCCTCTCGCGGTCCGAATGCCTCCACCCTGGATATTATCAAACCTGACATTACTGCTCCGGGCGTTCGCATTCTCGCAGCCACCACCGATACACCCATGTTTGGTGAAAAAGGCCAGCAGGTGGCGTACCTCAGTGGTACCTCAATGTCATCGCCGCATATTGCGGGTATGGCAGCCTTGCTGATGGGCCAGCACCCAGACTGGACGCCGGCTCAGGTTAAGTCCGCCTTAATGACTACCGCGTATCAGGATGTTACCAAAGAAGATGGTGTGATTCCGGCTGACCCATTTGATTTTGGGGCGGGCCATGCCGCGCCGGTTAGCGCGATGGAACCAGGCCTGACATACAATGCTGAATTCCTGGACTACATGGCCTTTATGTGTGGTTTGGAAGAAGATGCCTTTGTAGCAGAGGCCAGCGGCTACCCTTGTGGTGCCTACGAAAATGCCGGTTTCTTGACCGATCCTTCACAACTTAACTATCCCTCAATTGCAATTGGCGAATTGCAGGGTAGCCAAACGGTATTCAGAACCGTCACTGACGTGTCGGGAATGGGTGGCGACTATACCGTTAGCCTTGAAGGTCTGGAAGGCCTGGATGTCTCGGTCGCAACCTACAATGGCGATGGTGAACTGACAGAAAGCGATAATGTGGTGGTATCAGAAAACGGTCAGGCGGCGTATGGCATTACGTTTGAGAAAAACAGTGATGCGGTCATCGGCCAGTGGATTTTTGGTGCTGTAACTCTGACCGGTGCAGATGGCAAAGTGGTTCGTAGTCCTATTGCGGTTATGCCTGCGGTGGATGTACAAATTGATGTGCCTGATTCGGTCTCGCTTGAACTACGACGCGGTCGTGCCTCGTTCCCGGTACAGATGAATTATTCCGGGCGCACCAGCATTGATTATGCGGGATTGGTTGAGGCTGAATACTACAACGATCAGGTGACACAGGATCCTTCACAGACCTTTGAATTCCTGGGGGCAGGAACGGTTTACACCACCTGGTCGGTTCCTGCAGGCTCTACCGTAGCGCGTTTCTCAATGCGTGATGAACTGGTAGAAAAAGACGGCGCGGATCTGGATTTGTACGTTTACCGTTGTATTGAGTTCTCGTGTACAGAGCTAGACTCTTCACAAAACGCAGGCTCTAACGAAGATGTTATTCTGACTAATCCTGAGCCGGCTGCCGGCGAGCTGCCAGGTAACTTCTACCTGACTTTCGTTCATGGCTGGTATGTGCCTGAAGGCATTACAGACTTTAGCGTTCAGGGCTGGGTGGTTGATGAGAAAAATCGTAATACCCGGGTTACCTCATCACGCCGTGCTATAGACGGACGCTTCAACAATGTCAACGTAGTGACCCGTGGTCTTAGCGAAGGCATCCATATGGGTAGCGTCAGCTTCTATGACAGCGAGGGTAACCTGCAGGGCACCACCGTAATGGAAGTTCGTAACTAATAATAACAATAAAAATGAAAACGGGGCTTCTGATAGGAGCCCCGAAACAATAAATACAGGAATACACAATATGATGTCTTTAAAAAGATTATTTTGTTCTGCAGCATTATTGGTCACCGCAGCTACGGCTTCTTTGTCAGCAAATGCTGCCTATATAAATCAACAGGTTAACGTAGGTGGGGCTACTATTGCTTCTATCGGTGTTGACATGGATCCTACTGCGTTTGGTGAATACTTTATGACCGGTGGGGATCTGACCAGAGCAGATAGTTTCTTTAACCCAGATCTATTTGTATTAGAAAGCTTTACCTTCCTTGGCGAAGAAATTGATGTAGCTAACGATGTTTATCAATTCGACATTGTGCAGGATTTAACAGACCTGACCAAGGGCTTTGATTTTCTTGCCTTTGATATCGATACCCAGGCGTTTGGCGAAGCCGGGGCAGCGGTAAGTTTTTATTTTGATCGCGCGTTTCCAATGGATAGTTATATCGAAATTTTCGGCCCGGACGGAGAGTTCATAGATGCGGCTTTCGCCAGTGATGGTGTTGAGTTTTCAGTAGTACCTGAACCATCGGTACTGTCCGTTTTTGCCCTGGGAATGATGCTATTGTTGACGGCCCGCCGCCAACGTCGCTAATAACCATTTCGATACGATAACAAGCCCTCTTTTGAGGGCTTTTTTATTGCTTTTGCCTCTTACTGAATGACATTAAGTTTGGTCATAGACTGGCAAAGCTGAGTATTAACGGCTATAAGTATTGATCCCCTGTATTGCATCTGCGCGGGGAAACAGAGATACTGATTAAATTATTTAAACATTTAAAATCAGGTGCTTGTGTTTAAAAAAGGGATCTTCTATACGCTGTTTTGCTTACTGGCGATAAACCCGGGAAGTGCACCTGCTCAGTCTGACTCGGTAACTTATTGCGCGCAGGAAAACTGGTTACCCTACGAGGGCGTACGAAATTCTCACCATATTGGCCTTGTGGCTGATTATCTGCGTTTAATCACTGAGCTCACCGGACTTGAATTTAAATCGGTAAAAACAACCAACCGACAGCAAAGTCTCAGATATCTGGACACCAACGAATGCCAGGTAGCCGTACTCAATAAAAGCTTCGGATTAAACGATCCCTCCATTCAATTTTCTAACCGCTTTATGGATATTCCCGAGGTGCTCGTCACCCGCAGTGGTATGCCGATGTTACAAGGCTACGCCGGAGTGGGAAAGCGGCGATTGGCAGTGATAGAAGATTATCAGCATCGCGATTACCTGAATCGCTACTACCCTGACATCAATGTGATTCCGTTAACTTCTGAGGCGGCGGGTTTTCGGGCGCTAAGGCGCGGTGATGTCGATGTATTGGTCGGGTCTTTATTAAGTGTTAATGCCTACCTCAATAAACCGGGAGGGGAGGATTTCACCATCAGCGGGATTGCCCAACCTTATGATGGCTTGCACTTTGCGGTAAGTGCCGAAGCCGCCCCATGGTTGCTGCCCCAGTTAGAGCAGGGCATCAGCACAGTTCCTGAAAGTCGCAGTGTAGCGCTATTCAAACAATACAATCCGGTCAAAGTGCGGCAACGCCCGCAACTTTGGCCGGTCATTTTTATGGTTGCCGTAGCTTTGGTGTTTGTCGGTGTGGTTATCTGGCGCCAACGGGTCTTAAGCGAGTTTAGAAAAACGTTGCACAATCAATCAGCTGAACTTGCTTCACAGCAGGCTCTGGTGCTGGAAAAAAGCCGTACTATTGAATTTTTAACCATCCATGATGCGATTACCGGTTTGTATAACCGTAACCATTTTATATTAAAAGGCGAAGAAGAGATTTCCCGATTTATCCGCTTTCATTCGCCGGCTTCGCTCGTGGTTATGGAGCTTATCGGAGTCAAGCCGGTTACGGACGAAGCCAACAAGCAAAGTGATGCTTTTTTTCTGCGTACTATCGGAAAAGCCTGTATCGCCTCGGTGCGTGAAGTTGATGTAGTCGCACGCTGGAGCAATGATCAACTGATTTTTCTGTGTCCCCAAACGGCGCAGGAGGATGCGACCACTCTTGCTCATCGTTTGCTGTACAGCATTGAAAACGCCGCCGCAGAAGCCGGTTTTGAAGTAAATATTGCCGCCGGCGTAGCCGGCCTGCAAAGCAACTGGTCGTTTAATGACTGGTACGAGCAAGCCTGTAGCATTTTGTACCAGGCCCGACGCCAGGGCGGCGGTGTGGTCAGTCTGGACTATTATTAACCCCTGCAGCGGCAACGCTGGCAGGGGCCAGGGGCAACTTACTTTTCTACAAAGCCCTGATTGGCTTTTATCGTAAGAGGGTGATACCCGGACTTTGCTTCGTTAAAGGCTTTTGTGGCAAAAGCTTTGCCCTGCGGAGTTTTGGACAATTCGCGATACAAGGGTTTAACCAGCTTGTTACGGCCGATATTGACCAGATACTCGTATAGCCGATCGTAGGCAGGTTTGTATTCATTTTTAACGGCAATCATCAGCCAGCTATGGGCAATTTCATTGTTTTGAGAGCTGGTTAAATTGAACTGAGAATCCAGTGCCTTAAGCTGCTTTTCAGATAATTGCTGGGGCAGGTTGTTGAGAAAATACAGCCATTCGTGCGTGGTCCAGGCCTGAGTATCAATCTCTGTTGCTGCGATGTCCTGTTTCAGCCAGGCATTGCGAATTTTGTCGATATCAGAAAAAGCATCTGATTGAGGTACCGGCGCGCCTTCGGGTAAACCGGGTTCAAAAATCCACTGTTTGATGCGTTGTTTACTGAGCTTTTCAGGGTACTGTTTAAGCAATGTTTCCTCTAAATAATCAATAAAGCTTTGAGTAGTGATACTTTGAAAAGAGAAGTGTTCAAAGTAATCCATCAAAAAGGCATCAAAGTTTTCCCGTCCTACTTTGTGCTCGATTTCACGAAGCATCAGCGCGCCTTTTTCGTAGGGAACATCGGAAAATACGTCATCCGGGTTACGGCCCCGAAGGTCAATAGCCAGTATTTCATCTTTGGCTTTTAATGCGTCAATATCAGCCTGCAGACTCTGATAACCCAATACCGCTTCCATATTGTAGCGATCTTCACCATACAGCTGTTCCATAATCCGGTAGGTAAGATAGGTGGTAAAGCCTTCATTCAGCCACAAATCGCGCCAGGTAGCGTTAGTAACCGTGTTCCCTGACCAGCTGTGGGCCAGCTCATGGGCTATCAGGGCTACCAGACTTTTATCACCGGCGATGACGGTTGGCGTAATAAATGACAGGCGTGGGTTTTCCATGCCACCAAAAGGAAATGAAGGCGGTAAAATGAGAAGGTCGTAACGATCCCACTGGTAAGGGCCGAACGCTTTTTCGGTCAGCTCCAGCATACTTTCAGTGTCTTCAAACTCAGCAGCGGCAGGAGCCAACAACTCAGGCTCAGCGTACACCCCGGTACGCTCGCCCATGGCCTGAAATTCCAGGTTGCCGATAGCCAGCGCAATCAGGTAAGACGGTATAGGCTGGGGCATAGTGAAATGATACTCACCATCGCGGGCAGTATCTGGATCATTGGCCGCACTCATTACTGCCAGTAACTCTTGCGGTGTATGAATAGTTGCCTCGTAGGTCATGCGCACCTGGGGGGAGTCTTGTAGCGGAATAAAACTGCGCGCGTGCACCGCCTGCGCCTGAGTGAACAAAAACGGATGCTGCTTGCCCGCGGTCTGCTTAGGGCTGAGCCACTGCACTCCAGATGCCGATGGCGAAGTCTGGTAGTCGATGGTGACCTGGTTGGCTGACTCAGGCAGCATAATTTGTAAAGCAGCGCCCAATTCGGGATCAGCAGGCTTCAAATCATAATCTACCTTTGTGCCATCCACTGTCACATTATTAATGTCTAAATCCCGGGTATCCACAATCAAAGATTTGGCAGCAGCATCAATGCGCTCAAAGCTTAAGGTCGCCTGCCCATGCAATACACTGCGCTCAAAATCGGCGGTAAGATCCAGCTCCAGGTGGGTGACTTTGACCTGGTCAGGGTTAGAAAATGAATGATAATCGGTGCTGGCTTCAAATTGCTCCGTAGCCGGTTGCGGTTTGGCGGAAGCTGACTGGGCATTGGGCGTCGCGGTTTCACTACAGGCAAACAGCAACGGCGAAGCAAGCCAAATCCAACTGAATTTATTCATTATTATCCTTATTTTGGGGTAGTGGAAGATAAACGGTTATTGCTGACGATATGGTATCGCGGTGAGGACAACTGTCCAGCAGGTTTTTTGTAAAGCCGGCGTCGGGCGACACCAGCTTGTCGAGGAGTTTATTTACTCAGAGTGAAGCGGTCATCGGCATCTCGCAGCAGATACAATGCAAAACAGGCCCCCCACATTGGCCATGCGGCAAAAAACAGTAGATTGTTGAAAGCATCAACATACTGTGGAAATGAGGAAAGGGTAGAAGCGCCGTGTAAAATGAAAATAAGACCATAGGTCCAGCGTTTCGCCACTCCGGCCACGAATGCCAGAATCAGTAGCATCTGCAGCGCGCCCAATACATAGATAGCGACCTCGCCTACGCCTTTAATCGAATAAAAAGATTCAAAAATACGCGCCCCATGCTCAGGATTTACAAATTTATCCAGAGTCCAGACCAGCATGACTAAAAATACGGTCAGTCGCAGTACCAGTAATGACCAGCTGAGGCGAGACTGTAAGTGAGTGGCTAAGGGTTGAGACATAAGATTTCCTAAAGTCTGATATGATTTGATATGACACAAGAACGACTAAGCAATGGTTTTATTTCAGAAAATTACAAAAATTTTTTGTTTGTGCTGAAAGTTTTCTTATTCCGTATCGGTCGATACAGGTAAGCACACGTAACTGGAAAATTCATGAGCAATGTTATCGGCAGGTGGCGTTATCTTCATCTTGCAATTATAGGCGCATTGGGCGCCACCAATACGACCCACGCTCAGAGCGAGATCGAGGTCATCCAAATCACCGGTAACCAGGGCCAGCAAATCTCACTAAACCCCGGAGCGGGTAAAGCCGGCAATCTGTTTGGTGAAGATATGGCCGTCAGTGACATCCCTCGCGCAGTAACGTCGTTATCTGATGAAGCGCTGACCCGCTATAACATTACCAGTTTACACGACATTGCGCGGGTGGCCCCGAACACCTATGCATCAAGCGGATTTGGCACCCCGAGCCTGCCGTCCATGCGCGGGCAGCTTGGCGAATTGTTCCAGGATGGCATTCGCCGTCAGGCAGGTAACAATGGCTTCGGCTTACCCTTTTCGTTTAACAGTGTGGCGCAAATGGACATTGTCAAAGGACCGCCTACGGTGTTATTGGGCAGCACCCAGCGCAACGGCGGCTTTGTGAATATCCAAAGCAAAACCGCTGATTTGAACCATAATCGCGGCCTGGCTGAAATCAGCGCCGGCCGCTGGGACCGTTTCAGTGCCTCGGTGGACTATTCCCATGTACTAAAGCCGGGCAGTACGGCGTTACGCATAAGCACCCGGTGGCTTGATGCCAACAGTTTTTATCAGCATGCCAGCGAACAAAGTGAAAATGTCTTTATAACCCTGCGTCACCGCTTTAGCCCGGCCACGCAGTGGGATGTGAGTGTGGAATATTTTGATGCCCGCTACCCGGATATCGCAGGTATCAACCGGCCTACTCAGGCGCTGATTGATGATAATCTGTATATCACCGGCCAGGGTGTACAGCCCGGTGGGAGCAGGGTGCCCGGCGCCGGCGCGGTGGTCTCGCCGCAGGCACAGCTACGTATCGATCGTGCTAATGTGCTTACGCATCCCGATGACATCAACAACGCAACTACGACCATCTTACGCAGCCGCCTTGCGAGCGACCTGGCGCCCGGGCTACGGCTCAGAAACATCAGTTATTACCAGCATCTGGAGCGTGAGGAAATCGCCACCAATAGCTTTGTGGAAATTATTGATGGGGCCCATACCGCACAAAACCGGACTGAACTGGATATTGAGCTGGACTCCCGGCACACCACCACGGTGGGGCTGGACATCCGTTACAATGATGTTCTGGGTTACAGCCAGTTTACCACCGAAGCGGATAATCCTATTGATTTGACCGGACCGCTATCAGCACGAATTATTCCGCTTACTGAAAGTCAGCGTCAGAGGTTAGTTGTCCTGCGAGAAAATGTGTTGGTGTCACCTGGCGCTCAGTACGATATCAATAACGATGGCCAGGGCGACTTCAACCTGTCAGATACCACCGACTCCAGCACCTGGCAGACCGGTTTGGCCCTGCAGCAGCAGTCGCAATGGAGCCCACGGTTTTCAACTATTGTGGGAGTGCGAGCCGATTATTATGATGTTCGTGCGCAGGATGCCTTGCCCCCTGATGGGGTTGCCCCGGCCTCGGATACGTTTAATACCTGGCTGTATGCCGCCCAGTTAAATGCGACCTATGCGCTTACGCCCAGCGTAAATGTGTATGTGGCATTAAGTAACAATGATGCCACCTCTAACAGCATGGCCGGAGGTACTGTGTTAGGGGCGGGCAATACTATCAGCGCCGCGAATTTTGATACCGAAAACACCCTGTACGAAGCCGGTCTCAAATATGCCCCCGACGAAGCTTTGTATGCCGAGCTGGCCATTTTTGAGCAAACCCGGAGTTTGCGCAATCGTGATGGCAGTAACACCGGGATTAAAACCAATGGCTTTGAACTGCAGGCATTTTATCAGGGCGCGGACTATTGGCTGAACGCCAGCTATAGTTATCTGGATGCCAGATACGATGATTCAGCTGCTTCGCAGGGCACTCGTAAGGTGGCGGATGTGTTTGATAACAGCGCACCTGAGATCATACGTGGCACCGGGGCCGGGTCTCCTTCCTTTACGGCCTTCGCGCCCTCCGACTCACAGGCCCAGGGGGTGGTGCCTCAGCTTTTTGCAGTAAACGGCGGCTGGAATATCACCCCGGCCCTTGAGCTGGGGAGCAGCTTTACCTATACCAAAGCTTTCCCGCTGGATTTCTTGCAAACGGTATTTATCCGGGACCAGATTCGGTGGGATATAAACGCTTCTTATCAGGTTTCGCAAAATCTGCAGCTTCTTTTTGACATGGTGAATGTCACCGACGAAGAAAACTGGCAGCCGGTATTTGAAGGGGGGTATTTTGGGGCCGACCTGGTGATGCCAGAATTACCCCGCCATTCCAAAATCGCCATGCGCTATGCCTTTTAACCCCCTTATCTACACTATGAAATACGGAGAAACGTCATGCTGAAAAAAGCAGCATTGTTAAGCATTATTGCTGCCCTGGTGGCTGCTTTTTTTGTGTTCGATTTAAACCAGTATCTGACCTTGTCAGGCCTAAAAGAGTGGGTGGGGCAGTTCGGTGAATATATCGAGCAAAACCCGGTTTTAAGCACCAGTGTATTTTTTGCCATTTATGTGGCGGTAACCGCCTTATCATTACCTGGCGCGGCAATTCTGACCCTGGCCGCCGGGGCATTGTTCGGGCTGTGGCTGGGATTATTGCTGGTCTCGTTTGCCTCTACCCTGGGGGCCACCCTGGCCTTTTTGAGCGCCCGTTTTGTGTTTCGCGACACCGTCAAAAAACGGTTTGGGGAAAAGCTCAGAAAAATCGATGAGGGGGTAGAGAAACAAGGGGCTTTTTATTTGTTTACCTTACGGCTGGTGCCGGTGTTCCCGTTTTTTTTAATCAACCTGTTGATGGGACTGACCAGTCTGAAAACCCGAACCTTCTATTGGGTCAGTCAGCTAGGCATGCTTGCCGGAACGCTGGTGTATGTGAATGCGGGGACGCAGCTGGCACAACTTGATTCGTTGTCGGGTATTGTGTCACCCGATCTGATCTTAAGCTTTGTATTACTGGGTATTTTTCCGTGGATTGCCAAAGCTATTGTGGCCATCGTAAATCGCAGACGAGTGTACAAAGGCTATGCAAAGCCGGCATCGTTTGACCGTAATCTGGTGGTTATCGGGGCCGGTGCCGGGGGCCTGGTAACCAGCTATATTGGCGCCGCGGTAAAAGCCAAAGTCACCCTGGTAGAGGCCTCGGAGATGGGCGGGGACTGCTTAAACTATGGCTGTGTCCCTAGCAAAGCGTTGATAAAAAGTGCCAAAGTCGCCAGTCAGTCAGCCAATGCCAGTCGCTATGGGTTAACCGATACGCCGGTCGCCATTTCATTTAAACACGTAATCAACCGGGTCCATGAGGTGATAGCGGCCATTGCTCCTAATGACAGCGTAGAGCGGTACACCGACCTGGGCGTTGATGTGGTAAAAGGATACGCTAAAATTATTGACCCATGGCGGGTGGAAATCACCGGGGATGATGGCCAGGTGCAGACTCTTACCACTCGCAGTATTGTGGTCACTACCGGGGCACGGCCCTTTGTACCGCCACTAAAAGGCATCGAGCAAAGTGGCTATGTAACCTCGGATACTATGTGGAATGCCTTTTCCCAGCGGGACCATGCGCCGACGCGGCTGGTGGTATTGGGCGGCGGTCCCATAGGCTGCGAGCTGGCCCAGGCGTTTGCGCGTCTGGGCAGTCAGGTCACTATTGTTGAGCAGGCCGGACAGATTATGGGGCGTGAAGATGCGGAGGTGGCCCGTTTTGTTACCGATACGCTGCGCGAAGCAGGCGTTACCGTGCTCACCGGTCATAAAGCCGAAGAATTTACCCAGGTAGCTGGCGGGCGTCAGCTCCTGGTTAGCCATAACAAGGCTCATAAAACCATCGACTATGATGAAGTGATTGTCGCGGTGGGCCGTAGAGCCCGGCTGGAAGGCTTTGGTCTGAAAGAACTGGGGATCAATTTTGACCGTACCATCGACGCCGACGAATTTCTACAAACCCGGTTTCCGAATATTTATGCCGCCGGCGATGTGGTGGGGCCCTATCAGTTTACCCATGTAGCGGCGCATCAGGCGTGGTATGCCGCGGTCAATGCACTATTTGGAACCTTTAAAAAGTTTAAAGTCGATTATCGGGTGATTCCCTGGACAACTTTTGTGGATCCTGAAGTGGCCCGCGTCGGACTTAATGAAACCGAAGCCAAAGACAAAAATATTGAGGTGGAAGTGACCCGGTATGAATTTGCAGAGCTGGATAGAGCGGTTACTGAAAGTGCCCGTCAGGGCTTTATAAAAGTGCTGACGCCTCCGGGTAAAGACACCATTTTAGGTGTGACTATTGTCAGTGAGCATGCCGGCGATCTACTGGCAGAGTTTGTCCTGGCGATGAAGCACAATCTGGGGCTGAATAAAATACTGGGCACTATCCATGCTTATCCCACCTGGGCCGAAGGTGCCAAGTATGCCGCAGGCAACTGGAAAAAAGCGAACAGCCCGGAATCACTGTTAAACTGGGTGGAAAAATATCATACATGGCGTCGGAAATGAGAAAGACACTGCTGTTAATAATGCCCTGGTGGATGCTGATCGCCAGCGCCAGCGCGGCGGGTGACTTACACCAGCCCTTTGATGCGCTGTTAAAGCAGCATGTCGTCACGATATCGCCCCATAGTACGGCGGTGGATTATGCTGCGCTGACCAGGGACCAAGAGCAGTTAAACGCGTATCTGTCGGCATTGGCGGCAGTGGATAAAGGCCAGTATGCACAGTGGACGCCCCGGGCACAGCTGGCATTTTTAATTAATGCGTACAATGTCCATACCCTGGCCCTGATTGTAAAGCATGATGAAAAAATTGGGTCTATCCGCGACATTGGTGGTTTTTTCTCCTCGGCCTGGGAACAGCCGGTGGCCTTCTTACTGGGCAAAAAGCGCACTCTGGATGAGATTGAACATGGCATGATCCGCGGGCAACAAAAGGGGTGTGACGGCTTTAATGAGCCCCGCATTCATTTTGCGGTAAATTGCGCAAGCATTGGCTGCCCGGCGCTTCGCGAAGAGGCTTATCGTGGAGGCAAACTGGATCAACAGCTGGAAGATCAGACGCGCCGATTTCTGGCGGACACCAGTCGAAACCGGATGGCCGGGGATGTGTTACAGGTTTCAAAGATATTTGACTGGTACAAAGCCGACTTTACCGCTAACGGCCAGAGCCTCACAGGCTTTTTTCGCCAATATGCCGAAGCCATGCAACTGAGCGAGTCACAGCAGACCCGGCTGCAAAACCACACCATTGAAATTGAATTTCTGGACTATGACTGGTCATTAAATGCGACTCGGTAATGCCAGAATTATTCTTTTATTGATGTGGGTCGGGTGGATGAATAACGCCGCGGCCACCACGGTACAGTTTTTTGCCTGGGGAGGCAGCCCCCAGGTAAATCAGTATCTACAGTGGGTGTCCACACAAACTCAGACACGTTTCGGTATAACGGTTAATCATGTCAAACTGGCTGATACCAGTGATGCAGTGACCCGGGTGCTGGCCGAAAAAGCCGCCGGTAATACTGCCAGTGGTAGTATTGATCTGCTGTGGATTAATGGTGAAAACTTTGCGGCGATGAAGCAGCATGATCTGCTGCTTACCGGCTGGGCCGAACAGCTGGGCAATTTCAGCCTGACCTGGCCTGCCGAAAATCCTTCAATGCGAATGGATTTTGGGATCCCTACAGAAGGTCAGGAAGCACCATGGGGTAAGGCCGCCATGGTGTTTTACTACAACCAGCGGTTGCTGGCGCAGCCCCCGGCCTCGCTTGGCGAACTACTCACCTTCGCCAGGGAGCATCCGGGGCGTTTTACCTATCCGTTACCCGATGACTTTCTGGGGATCAGCTTTTTAAAGTACGCGGCCCTCACCCTCAATCCGGCATCACGGTCACTCATGTATAAACCGGTCACCGAGCCGGCGCTGACTACCATCAGCGGACCGCTGTTTACCTATCTGGATACCTTGCATCCGTTACTGTGGCAACAGGGTGAATTTTTTGTCCGGCAGGCATCGATGCTGCAACAGTTGTTCAGTGATAATGAAATATTGCTGGCTTTTTCGTTTACTGCTGCAGAAATACCGGCAGCGGTATCCCGTTATGATTTGCCCGAAAGTACGCGTACCTATGCAATGGACGATGGTAGTTTGTCTAATGTCCATTTTGTCACCATCCCGTTTAACAGTGCGCGGGCAGAGGCTGCCAAAACAGTGGCCAATTTTTTGTTATCCCCCGAAGCGCAGGCGTACAAGCAGCGCCTCGACGTATGGGGCGATGAAACGGTGCTGGCTATGGAGGCTTTAACACCTGCACAACGTGACATGTTTCAGACCCGGTCGCATCCGGCTGCGCTGGCCCCTGGGACGTATCAGCAGCTTCTGGCCGAGCCCCATGCCAGTTGGGCGCCGGCCTTACGCGAGGCCTGGTATGCCCGTTACGGGGCGCGGCTGTAAATGAGATTTATTAACGTACTGAAATGGGCGCGTTTAGCGTTTTATACTCTGTTGTTGGTCCCTGTTACGGTTGGAGTAATGGGGGTGGTGTTACCGGCCCTGGGGTATTTTCCGGCCCTGGGTGAGTCGCGCTGGTCGGTGGAGCCGGTTATGCGATTACTGGCGTACCCCGGGGTGACAAAGATGGCGGGGTTGTCACTATTTACCGCGTTACTGTCGACGCTGATAGCATTTGTGGGAACCGTGGCGTTATTAGCGCAATTTTATCAGCGTAAAGCGCTGGGTGTCATTCAACATGGGTTGAGTCCGGTACTGGCCATCCCTCATGCAGCGGCTGCCATCGCAGTGACTTTTTTACTGGCCCCTTCCGGCTGGGCCGCCCGTTTAACCGCCTTGGTCAGTGATAGCGTGCTGCCGGGAACTCACAGCCTGATGTACGATAACGTTGGACTGGCTATTGTGCTGGCGCTTGCCATAAAAGAGCTTCCTTTTATGCTGCTAATGGCAATTGGTATTTTGTCTCAACCCAGCGTTAAACAACGGCTTGAGGGGCAAATGCGGGTGGCGCAGAGTCTGGGTTATTGTCACCAGACCAGTTTTCTTAAAATCGTATTTGCCCAGCTTTACCCACAATTACGCCTGCCGCTGCTTGCGGTTCTGGCCTATGCCAGTGCCAGTGTAGAGATCCCGTTAATTTTGGGGCCGCAGAATCCGCCCACGCTGGCGGTGGCCATAGTACAGTGGTTTAACCATACCGACTTAGCTATGCGTTTTCAGGCCAGTGCCGCCGCCGTTTTACAAATGGGGGTGACAGTGGTCACCCTGGCCGTTTGGTTAACAGGGGAAAAAATCTGGCGGTGGGGGTTTTCGTGGCAACTGACCTCGGGTAACCGGTTTTGGGGAAAAACCTTTGCCCAATGTACCGCGTTGTTGCTGTTGGGCTTTGTCACTCTGACCACCTTACTTATTGTGTTTAGCCTGTCCAGCTATTCCGTGGCCGGTTACTGGACCTTTCCTGAGCTAATGCCCGCGCAGTTCACTCTGCTGCACTGGCAAAAAGCCTTGCAGGCGCTGAGCCAGCCCATTAGCAATACCCTCATACTGGGCTTTGCCAGTACCAGTATCGCCGTCATTCTGGTGCTGTTTTTTTTAGAAAGTGAGCAGCAGGGTACTAACAACCCCCGGCGGGGACCTTTAGTGGATAAGCTGTTATTTCTGCCGCTGATGGTACCGGGCGTGGCCTTTTTATACGGCCTGGTGTGGGTGGGACAATGGCTATTTGCTGATGCGGTATGGCTGCCGGTGATGCTGTCTCATCTTGTGTATGTCATCCCCTATGTATTTTTATCGTTAGCGGTGGCGTACCGGCAGCTCGATTTACGTTATGTGTATGTAGCCAGTAGTCTGGGTAAATCTCCACGACAGGTTTTTTTCGGTATCAAACTGCCCATGTTGTTTGCCCCGGTGATGGTGGCGTTTGCACTTGGCGCGGCTATCAGCTTTGGGCAGTACCTGCCCACGTTACTGGTTAGTGGAGGTCGTCTTGCTACAGTAACCACCGAAGCGGTAGCGGTGGCCTCCGGCGCCAGCCGCCGGCTTACTGCAGTATATGCTCTGATGCAGATGATATTGCCGTTAGTGGGATTTTTACTGGCCTGGTGGTTACCCACCGTATTATTTAATCCGGCAAAAGGCGCTAAGGCCTCCGGCAAAAGGACGAAGACTTGTTAGAACTGAATAATGTGTCCATACAGCTTAATTCGCACCCCCTGCTACAGGTAAATACGGTAATCCAGCCTGGCGAAATAGTGACCCTGATGGGGCCTTCCGGCGTAGGCAAATCATCGGTGCTGGCAGCGATTGCCGGGCTGTTGCCCGTTACCTTCAGCCTTAGTGGTAATATAATTCTTAACCAGCGCAATATCACTCATATGCCTGCTCATAAACGCCATACCGGGCTATTGTATCAGGATGCTTTGTTATTCGATCATCTTGATGTACTGGGTAATATCATTTTCGCCATGCCCGGTAAAAATCAGCGGCATAAAAAACACCGTGCTCAGCAACTGTTAGAGCAGGTTGGGCTGCGAGATATGGCCCAGCGTGCGGTGAGTACCTTATCCGGGGGGCAGGCCTCGCGTGTGTCACTGGTTCGCACTTTAGCCTCCGAGCCGGCCGCGCTGCTGCTGGATGAGCCTTTCAGCAAGCTGGATAGCGTAACCCGCATCAGCACCCGGGCCTGGATATTTGAACAAATTCGCGATGCCGGTTTGCCCGCGCTGCTGGTTACCCACGATCAGGAAGACGCCGCAGCTACCGGCGATAAAGTAATCAAGGTATAACATGTTAGATTCTGTGCTGACTCCGGTCATTAAACCCGCGGTGCGCCCACTAGTAAAATGGCTGGATAACCATAATATCAGCCCTGATCAGCTGACACTTTTCGGCTTTGCTGTAGGGCTGCTGGCCGTACCAATGATCATACTGGGTTGGTACTATGTGGCGCTGGGTATCATCTTATCTAACCGGCTGATAGATGGCCTGGATGGTGAGCTGGCCCGTTTTCAAAGCAGTAGCAGCAGTGCTGGCGGCTTTCTGGACATATGTCTCGATTTTTTATTTTACGCCAGTATCCCGTTGGCATTCGGCCTGGCCAATCCCGCCCAGTGGGGCATCCCGGCCATGGTTTTATTGGTAACCTTTATCGGTACTGGCAGCAGCTTTCTGGCCTTTGCCATTGCTGCTGAAAAATACGCCATTGATCGCCCTCAGTTTGCGAATAAAAGCTTCTATTATATGCAGGGGTTAACAGAAGGCGCTGAAACCATTTTATTTTTTGTGGCGGTATGTATCTGGCCCCAGTGGTTTTCGGCGCTGGCCTATATATTTGCAGCGGCCTGCGGCGTGACCATTGTTACCCGTATTGCCGGTGGCTATAAAACCCTGCAACGGGCCGAGCAGCAGCGGAGTACGCCCGATGCCTGAACAACAAGGCGTGATTCGCATCAGCGTGTTTTTAGGAATTTTTGTGCTGATGGCCTTGATTGAGGCGTGGTGTCCGGCACGTCAGGCAAAACTGACAAAAAGAGTGCGCTGGCAGGCTAATCTGGCCATGGTTGTGGCCGGGGCGCTGGTGGGCCGGGTGGTGCTGCCGGCTACAGTGGCAGGCGTGGCGCTATGGGCGCAGGAACAGGGCTATGGTTTGTTTTATCAGGTATCCTTGCCTGGCTGGCTGTTGATGGTGCTGAGTTTATTGATCCTCGATTGCACCATTTACTGGCAACATCGTCTGTTTCATCAGGTTCCGTTGCTATGGCGCTTACACCGGGTGCACCATGCCGACAGCCACGTAGATACCACCACCGGCCTGCGGTTTCACCCGTTAGAAATTGCATTGAGCCTTCTGGTGAAGGCGGCAATAGTGCTGGTGTTCGGGATCCCGGCCCTGGCGGTGTTAATCTTTGAGGTAGCGTTGAACGGCTTCGCTATTTTTAACCATGCCAATATTAGACTGCCTCAGGCGGTCGATGACAAAGTCGGGTGGTTTATTATCACCCAGCGTTTGCATCGTATTCATCACAGTCAGTATGGGCTTGAAACGAATAAAAATTTTGGCTTCAGTGTATCGTGGTGGGACCGTTTGTTTCACAGCTTTTGCGCCCGCGGTGTGCTGGATGATCAGCACCTGAAAATAGGGCAGAAAGATTGCCCGGCCACCAATGAAAATGCCCGGTTACTGACGTTATTGCTAATGCCGTTCAGGCGCACCGAGGCGTCTGAAACAACAAAGGCTAAACGATAGGATCGAAATGCCACTGATGATTGTCATAAAAAACCCGACTGCGATCATATTCACGCTCTGAACGCCAGTTGCGGTTATTCAGTTTTACCGATACCCCACTGTAGAGTCGCTTATTGGCAATAAGGCCGATGTCATTTTGGTAATCATCTTTCTTCTGGCGTATTTCCACAACTTTTAGCTCAAGCCAATGCAACAGGGCCGATTCCCCGTTGTACATTTCAACGGCCTGCTCAACCTTGGCATTAAGCTCACTGGGTAACAGTTTGGCTTTTATCAGTTTAATTTTTTCTTTGTGACGGGCATTGTTATCACGTAGCTGACGAAGCAGATCATCCAGCTCATCCTTGCGTTCAAGCAGTTTGCTAAAACCAGGACTGAAGTCAATTTTTAGCGTACTGCCGGAGACGGCACCCAGAGTTCCGGCACTGATGGTGCCCTGACTCATAATATCGCAGGCAAATAAATTGCCCATAGGCTTGTTAATCTGGCCGACGGTGACCGAGCCCCCACACTGAATCCGACTGTATGCCAACTGGCGTCCCACCGTGACATTGCCGCCGCACTGCATATCAATGCCCTGACCATGTTGCACATGGATGCTACCGGTGGCGGTCAACTGACAAGAGTAACCGGTGCCATCTTCCTCGACCTTGCCCATCGCGCCTTCGGTGATGATAATATCGCCGCCGGCCTCAATACGGGCAGACTCTACAAAGCCATTGATAGTGACATCGCCCGAGGCTTTTATTTCCATTTTTTCGGTGACATCACCATTTACCAGCACCGCGCCATCATAGGAAACATGACCGCTACCGACATTTACCCCGCTGCAAATAAAGGTATCGTCCACATCCATAATCTGGTTACGGTATTTAGGCATACCGGAGATTGTTGCTACCAGGATATTCGAGTCATGCTCGCTGACACTGGTACCTTTACCCATACTGAATTCCTGCCATTGGCCGGGTTTGGCCGCAATAATATTGCCTTTTACATCAAACCCGGGCCGGCCCTGAGTAGGCTCTGTGCGCTTTAACACAGGGGTGTTCACTTTTACACAAATGACTTCACCTAAATTACGCATGTTCACCCGATCATTGTCATCGACCTGAGGCTTAAGCACCCGTTCAAGAACATTTGGAACCAGCGGGAGAAAGCGGCTATTTCGGCCATCCTTGGGCGGCAAGCCGCGGGCTATTTCGCCCTCAACAATACTGCCAGGGGCGGCGCTACTGAGCTCGCCAAGCAGTTGCTCCAACCGCTTTAAGCTCAGGCCACGCTGAATGCCGGCATTGGTAGCCATATTATGCAGGATCTTAAGGGTAGGAAGACGCCCGCCGTACGGGGCGGTAAAAATAACGCCGGCCGTAAGGGCGTCGCCACTTATTTTGAATTCCACCTCGGTATTGCGACGCTCCCCAATGCGCTCCTGCACTTTAGTGTGATCGCCGGTTTTAAAATAATGATTGGCCTTGTCGCAGGCACTTTTTATGGTGTTTTGAGAAATATAAAAGGTTTTGTACTGGCCTTCGTTCAGCTCTTTCCATAAGCTTTTGGCGTCCAGTTCCCGCTCAAACAAACCAGGGTCGAGCACCATATCGATATAATTTTTTGTATCATCTAGTAAGATTGAAACGCCAATCATTGTTGCTTCCGGTTGGACAAACTCAATACAGTGACAAGCAGGCCACTATTTCCATGTTACTACTTACTCTATAGTGTTTTCATTTTGTCCGTCAAAGGTTTTCGGCATAGTGATACAGTGCACGTAAAATTGCCTGCTTGTTTGGGTCACTCCCATGCACACCGGATAAGCGTTCAATTTCTTCCAGGTACGGGGCCAGGGTTATGCTTGCAGGAGAATCCGGATCGGTAAGCCGGGCCTGGCGGTGACTGTGCCAGCGGTTAAGTTCAGACTCGGTCAGGGTGTGGGAATAATTGCGTGCCCGGTAACGAAACAACATATCCCGCAGCTTTTGATTCTGGGTTTTGTCAGCAAGTGAGGTCAGTTGTTCCGCCTCAGTCTCATGAACCTGTTCGCACCAGCGGCGTTCTTCATCGGTTAAAAACCCGCCGCTGTACAGCGCATGGTCGATATCATCCGTCATCGCTTCACGCTCGCTGGCATACACGCTGGTCAGCTTGGTAGCCAACCCCTCGGCCTGACTGAGCTGCTTAAAATTATCCAGACAATAGTCACGGTCAAGTCCCAGGCGTTCGGCGTTCTCCTGGGTCATCGCTTTGGCAGTCGTGACAAAGGGAGAACGATTAATATGAATGAGTTTCAGACCGGGGCGGGGCAGCCCATCGAGTTGCTCGGAGGTCATATACAATCGTCGCTGAAGCTCTTGTGGGTCAAGCTCCAGTAACGGCTGAATATCATGGTTCAGGTCAATGGCGATGATAGCATTCGCATTGCTCGGATGCGGACACACGGGCATTACCCAGCTGGCACACCCTTGGCGGGCGGGCAATTTAGAGGATATATGTAAAACCACTGAAGGCCGGGAAAAATCAAATTGCTTGAGCACATTATGCTTGCTGCGCAATGAAAACGCATAATCATAAAGACGGGGCTGCTGAGTTTTTATGAGTTTAGCCAGCGCAATTGTCGCGGTAACATCTGACAACGCATCGTGAGCGTGGCCATGCTCCAGTTCGTTTGCTGCACATAAGTCTTCGAGCTTAAAGCTGGGGCTACCATCGTCTTTTTGCGGCCATTTAATGCCGTCAGGACGCAATGCATAGCAGGCCCGGGCCAGGTCGATAATATCCCAGCGGCTATTACCATTGCGCCATTCACGGGCATAGGGATCAATAAAGTTGCGGTAAAATAAATGACGACTTACCTCATCGTCGAAACGAATACTGTTATATCCTGCTACACAGGTATTAGGCTGTGACATGGCCTTGGAAACCTGCCGGGCAAATTCGGCTTCGGTACTGCCATCGCGCAGCGATTGCTGGGGGGTAATGCCGGTAATCAGACATGCGCCTGGATTGGGAAGGTAATCGTTGGCAATCTGACTCATGATGTTGATAGGCTTACCAATCACGTTTAAGTCCATATCCGTACGAATAGCAGCAAACTGGCAGGGCAGATCTTTTTGCGCACTGGTACCAAAAGTTTCATAGTCATGCCATAACATGCTGGGTGCTGTTGTCATACGTTTTATAACCCGGTAGGTGAATGTCGCGGTGCAGTGTACACCGGCTGTTTATAAAGGTAAAAACCTGTAACGGGCGATGGCACCGTAATTGCTAAACCTCAATTGAAAAAAATTGTGTGAATGCGGCAACCTGGATGAGTCGTACGGCAAATACTCTCAAAATCAGAAACAAATTTTAAGGAATAAACCATGAAAAAAAGGCTGGTAACTTTGTTGTGCGGGCTAGGTGTATTGCTAGCCCCCAGTGTCTTGGCGGCAGATGTAGCGATTGTGGTGCACGGTGGTGCAGGCACAATTTTGAAAAAAAATATGACCGCTGAAAAAGAGCAGCAATATGCCGCCAAACTCGAAGAAGCCACCCGCGCCGGCTACGCTCTGTTGAAAGACGGGGCCGCCGGGGAAGAGGCGGTGGTCGCAGCTATTCAGGTGCTGGAGAATTCGCCCTTATTTAATGCCGGTAAAGGCGCGGTATATACCTATGATAAAACCCATGAGCTCGATGCTTCTATTATGCATGGTAAAAATCTTGAAGCCGGCGCGGTCAGTGGGGTTACCACCATCAAAAGTCCTATAGCGGCAGCGCTGGCCGTGATGCAGCACTCCGCCCATGTGATGCTGGCGGGTAAGGGCGCAGAGGCTTTTGCCACAACCCAAAATCTGGAACAGGTAGACAATACCTATTTTAATACTCCCCATCGATTAGACGCACTGCAAAAAGCCAAAGCCAGAATGGAGCAGCAGCAGCGTGAAGATGGCGGCCAGCAGGGCAGTGAGAAAATGGGTACCGTGGGCGCGGTAGTCATCGATCAGAAAGGCAATATTGTGGCGGGCACTTCCACCGGGGGCATGACGGCTAAACGTTTCGGTCGGGTGGGCGATGCACCTATTATCGGGGCGGGCACCTATGCGGATAATGAAAGCTGTGGTGTATCGGCCACAGGACATGGCGAATATTTCATTCGCTTTAACGTGGCGGCTGATATTTGTGCCCGGGTGCGCTACCAGGGGGTCAGTATACAGCGCGCTGCCGAGACCGTTATAAATGAAGAGCTCAAAGGGGCCGGCGGGACCGGGGGAGTTATCGCTATGGATAAGCGCGGAAACATTGCGATGCCTTTTAATACGTCAGGAATGTATCGGGCCAGTATTAACACCGAGGGTAAGTTTACCGTAGGCATATACAAAGCGCTGATGAGTCAGGACGCGTCAACCAAACAGGCGAATTAATCGCAAAAAAGTCCTCGCTGTTTTTACCCTAAAGGACTAGTCTTAAAGTAACGCTGAAAATAATGATAGTCGGCGTAGTAAGAAAACTATTTAGCCTAAAATAAAGGTGCGACGGGAAGATAAACACCGCCTGCTCGCACTCCAGGAGGCACTATGGAATCGTTGCAGGTATGTGACTATATGAACCATCATCCGGTTCGCCTGCTGGCCGATATGCCAGTAGCAGAAGCCGTAGAATGTTTGCTTAACAGCGGACAGTCAGGTGGCGCCGTTATTAATGACCGGGGCCGGCTTATCGGCTTTTTGTCTGAACAGGATTGTATCGCCAGGATGGTTGAGTCGTGTTATTACCGTGAACAAGTGTGCCGGGTTAAAGACATCATGCAGTCGCCGGCGCTTAGTGTTAAGCCTTATATGTCGGTAATCGAGCTGGCGCAGCAACTCGTAAAAGATATGCCCAGGGTGTACCCCGTGGTCGATGACGACGGCATACTGGTCGGCAGTATTAATCGCGCTGCTGTCCTGAAAGCCATCGACAAACAGCTACGGGCTGGCTACGAAGTTGCCAGCTGACGCAAGTTTACCTGAGTAGGCTTCGGCTTAGCCGATAAACAAAAGTCGAGAAACACTGATTTGTGAAAAAAGGGGCGGCGAATAAGTCGCCTCATGGTTACAGCTGGCAGTTCGCATACTAAATCTTGGGGGCGCCCTTTATAAATAAATGACCCGGTTTGCCTTTGTGAGGAGCGGATGGTTGTCATTTTTTAGCCCTTATTGCCCCCACCGCCTTGTATTTTGCTTTTCACAATGCACCGAATTCAGATAATCATTTCATTCGCTTAATCAAATCTATTTTTTATTCATACAACAAATCGCCCTTTAGGTTCGGCAATGGAACAGGCTTTATATATTACAACTGCGACAGGTTACCTTTCTGCCACAAATTAAATTGAAAATAAAATTATGAGTAGCAATATACGCTACTTTCTGTGTAATTTTCTGATACAAATAACATTGTGAAGGATCACAAGGAAAACACCGGTCTTTTCCTGAGATGGAAAATGGGTTATTGGCTTTTGTTTTCTGCTTACTCGTTTTTAAGAGTTAAATAAAAGGAATTATGATGAAAAAATACTTACTTGCACTATCAATATCTCTTCTGTCTAGCTCTGTTTTCGCAGAGGACCGATTTGGGGTGTCTATTGGGCCTCCAGCTTTAGTTAATTTTGTTTATAAAGGTGAAGTTGCAGATCTACCTATACAGGTATCCGGCGGCTATTGGGGTGATAAGCACAGAGGTATCGAATTAGGCTACAGATTTGTTGAACGGGAGGGAATATTTTCCAGTGCTCAGGTATTGGCGGGGTACTATCGCCTAAAAGACTCTGGCGATTCTATCGACGAATGGACATACGTGGGGGCCTCAGCCACTTTTTCGTGGGGCGGCTTTTACCTCGAGCCGGGGATCTCTGTCGGGTCGGGCGATTACTCTAACCCACAAGTGTTGATTCAGGGCGGCTACTTATGGCGGTTTTAGATTAAGCCTCATAAAGTATTTAGCGGATGAGCCGGTGTACTGGTTAGATCATACAATGCATTGCGCTCAGCTCAGCAGGCCAGGTCGCGGGGATAGATAACATTCGGCACTGCCCGAAACTATCCCGCTTCGACATCGCCTTTTGTATAGCCCCCCCTGAGAGCGCAGCGGCTAAAAGTAACGTTGTGGGTGGTTGTTCATTATCTCTGTCCTGTCTTCTATTACCATGCTTACCTTTTAATTTTCAGCTGCAAAAGATCTTTGACTGAGCTTCATAGGGCGTTGCGCAGTAATCAGTCTTCATGGTTTATTTCTGGCTGATGTGACGAGACTTCCTGCTGCTTATATCTGATTAAGACTGGAAAACACCGGGTAAATTCCCTAGGATCGTCACTCATTTTTTTCTAAAGGGCCCTGCATTGACTTCTGGTGATGTTTCTTCCACGTTAAACGCGCTTAAACAACAACTTACTGACACCATGAGTGGCGATCGTTTTAAACTGAAACGGCGTATTGACGCGGCCCTGAAAAAGCCTGCATCGGCTCAGGCTCTGGAAAAGCTCACTCAGGCGGTGCAACGCTCCGTCGCCCGCCGCGAAGCGCGGCAGCAGAATCTGCCGGAGGTCAATTATCCCCCGTTACCGGTAAGTGATAAAAAAGACGATATCAAACAGGCGATTGCTGAAAATCAAGTGGTGATTATAGCCGGGGAGACCGGGTCGGGGAAAACCACTCAGCTGCCTAAAATCTGTTTAGAGCTTGGCCGGGGCGTGGGCGGAATGATTGCCCATACCCAGCCGCGCCGATTAGCTGCGAGAAGTGTGGCAAATCGTATTGCCGAGGAGTTGGATACGCCTTTAGGGGAAAAGGTCGGCTTTAAGATTCGTTTTTCCGATAATGTCAGCGACAGTAGTTATATCAAGCTGATGACTGACGGTATGTTGCTGGCCGAGATGCAGCAGGACCGATTCTTAAATCAGTACGACACCATTATTATTGATGAGGCCCACGAACGGAGCCTGAACATCGATTTTTTGCTGGGCTACCTGAAGCAGCTACTGCAAAAACGCCCGGATCTGAAGCTTATCATCACCTCAGCAACCATTGATCCGCAACGATTTTCCCGACACTTTAACGATGCGCCGGTCATCGAGGTCAGCGGACGAACCTATCCGGTGGAAGTTCGCTACCGGCCTACCAATGAAATGGACAACGACATTGAACAAACTGAAGCCATTGTGGCGGCGGTGGATGAGCTGGAAAGCGAAGCCCCCGGCGATGTGCTGGTATTTTTGAGCGGTGAGCGGGAAATTCGAGACACCCAGGATGCGTTGGAAAAGCAGCAATACCGTAATACCGAAGTGGTGCCGCTTTACGCCCGTTTGTCAGCCAGCGAACAAAACCGGATTTTTCAGTCCCATCGTGGGCGTCGGATTGTACTGGCGACGAATGTGGCAGAAACTTCATTGACCGTGCCGGGCATTAAGTATGTAGTGGATCCGGGTACCGCCCGAATTTCACGCTACAGCGCACGCTCTAAGGTACAGCGGCTGCCCATCGAAGCCATTTCTCAGGCGTCGGCAAACCAGCGGGCAGGGCGATGTGGCCGGGTATCAGAAGGCATCTGTATTCGTTTATACAGCGAAGACGATTATCTGGGACGGCCAGAGTTTACGGATCCGGAAATCTTACGTACCAACCTGGCTTCGGTTATCTTGCAAATGCTGGCGTTAGGCTTAGGTGAGATTAGCCGTTTTCCGTTTGTACAGCCGCCAGACAGTCGTAATATCAACGATGGTTTTCGTCTGTTGGAAGAGATACAGGCGGTGGTGAAACAGCAGGGTAAAATGCAGCTTACCCAAACCGGTCGCCAGATAGCCCGGCTGCCCATCGACCCACGTTATGCGCGCATGGTGCTAGAAGCTAACCGCACTAATGCCTTGAAAGAAGTTATGATTATTGCAGCGGGTCTGTCGATTCAGGATCCCCGTGAACGGCCGCAGGAAAAACGCCAGCAGGCCGATGAGGCCCATCGTGAAAATGCTGACAAAGACTCTGATTTTATCAGTTTGCTGAATACCTGGAACGCCTTTCGTGAACAGCAACAGGCATTGTCCCAGAGCCAGCTGCGTAAATGGTGCAAAAGCCACTTTTTAAATTACCTGCGCATGCGCGAATGGCAGGATATTGTCAGTCAGCTAAAAAAATCATTAGCTGAGCTGAATCTGGGTTTCAGCAACCAGGATGCTGACTTTGAGGCCGTCCATCAGGCCATTTGTGCCGGTCTGCTGTCACATTTTGGGACCAAAGATAAAGATCGTGAATACCTGGGCGCGCGCAATACCAAATTTATGATTTTTCCGGGCTCCGGACTTGCCAAAAAACAGCCAAAGTGGGTGATGGCCGCCGAGCTGGTGGAAACCTCAAAGCTGTTTGCCCGGGTAAATGCCCGGGTGGATCCGGCCTGGATTGAACCGCTGGCCAAACACCTTACCCAGTCGAGCTTTTCAGAACCGCACTGGTCGAAAAAGCGCGGGGCGGTGATTGCCTATGAGAAAGTCAGTTTATTTGGGTTACCGATTGTGCCCAAACGCGCTGCGGTCTACAGCCAGATAGACCCGGCGTTGTGCCAGGAACTGTTTATCCGTGAAGCGCTGGTAAACGGGGATACCAAGCTTAACTATGCCTTTTTACAAGACAACCAGGCGTTATTGGCCCAGGCCGATGAGCTGGAACAAAAAGTCCGGCGCCGCGATTTGATGGTTGAAGAAGATACTCTGGTAGAGTTTTACGCAAACCGGTTACCCGAAGAGGTCAATAACGAGGCCGCCTTTAAAAAATGGTACAGGCATAATCATCAGTCGGTGTCGCTCACCTTCACCGAACAGGATGTGTATCGCCAGCAGCCAGACGCGGTGGAAAATGGGTTTCCGGATGCCTGGAAGCAGGGCAATATCACCTTGCCCCTGACCTATAATTTTGAGCCTAACGCACCGGATGACGGGGTTACGGTAAACATTCCACTGCCGGTACTTAACCAGGTTGAAGATGTAGGATTTGACTGGCAGGTGCCCGGACTTCGTCATGAGCTGATAGTGGCACTTATTAAAGGTTTACCTAAGCGGTTACGCCGCAACTTTGTACCTGCGCCTAACTTTGCTGATGCCTGTTTAGCTGATATTCAGATGCAGGATAAAAAAGGCTATCCGGTGCGCTTGTTAGAAGCGATATCTGAAAAGCTGCGTAAAATGACCGGAGTGGTAATAGAGCCAGAAGAGTGGAACCTCAAAGCACTGGACACTCACTTAACCGTCCACTTTGCGGTGGTGAATAATGACCGTAAAGTTATTGCCGTGGGCGATGATCTTAACCGGGTTAAGCAGCAGTGTCAGGGTAAGGTCCAACAAACCTTTGAAAAGGCTGCTACCCCAGAGTTGGAACGTAAAAATCTGGAACAATGGGACTTTGAAAAATTACCCACGACCTTTGTGCAAAAAGTAGGAGGATTTGAAGTTCAGGCGTATCCGGCGCTGGTTAAACAGGGCAATAAAGTCGACATTATCCTGCTTGATGAAGCCGATAAAGCCGCCGAAGCGCATCAACAAGGCGTAAACCTGCTGATTAAGAATGCTATCCCTTCGCCCTTAGGCCATCTGCAAAGTAAATTGCCAAACAAAGCCAAGCTTGGCTTGTACTTCAATCCTTTTGGTCAGGTGAAAGCATTAATCGATGACTGTATATTTGCCGGAATAGATGCCTTGCGACAAGACTACGAGCAACAGCATCAACGGCCCATTCGCACCGAAGCTGACTTTAAACAGGTGGTGGATCATGTGCGCGCCAACATCAATGACAAGGTGCTGGTTATTGCTCAGCAGGTAGAAAGCGGGTTGACGCTGGCTCATCAGTGTCAAAAACAGATGAAAGGCAATGTGCCACTGACTATGGTCAGTGCCATGGGCGATATCAAAGCGCATCTGAATTCGCTGGTGTACCCCGGGTTTGTCAGCGAAATCGGCGCCGCGCGGCTGGCCGACTGGCATCGCTACTTAAAAGGGCTGGCGCGCCGTCTTGAAAAACTGCCTATTGATCCTACCCGCGATCGCCAGGCGCAGATGAGTATTGAAAAACTTCTCACGCAGGTGGAGAAACTCAAGTCGCGGTACCCGGCTAACAAACAACCTGAAGCTCTGGCCGAAGTACGTTGGATGCTCGAAGAATTACGGGTTTCATTATTTGCCCAGCAATTGGGGACGGCTTACCCCATTTCGGCAAAACGGATTCAAAATTATCTCGCTGAGTTTTAAGCCAAAATGTGGTGTCAGGCCGTACAAACCGCCACATGCTGATAAGCCAGCAAGATAGTACCGGGAGGCAGCCTCCGTGGTGTCAGTTGACAAGCACAGATTCACCCCCTATAACGGATATATCAGCAATTTACTTTAATTGATATCAACCGGCTCAGAAGTCAGGAGATGTAAGATGTTGGGATACGACGACAAGCGTAATTTTTTTCGTATGATGGTCAACTCGCCATGCCAGGTGCAAATTAACGATGATGAATCGAGCCGGACTTTACAGGCGGTCTGCAAGGATATCAGTGCCACAGGTATGTCCTTGGAGGTAGATGAGCCATCGGTGGAACTTGGCACCAATGTAAAAGTGTCGATTGAGTCGACCAGTTCGCAGATCCCCTCGTTATCAGCAACGGCGACGGTAGTTCGCTGTGTGGAAGAGTCGGCGAATAGCTGTATTATCGGAGTTGAAATTTCAGAAATGAAATAGCTGGTTTGCCGGGCCAGTCAGTTCCGGCAAATATAAAAACCTTCTGGTTTTAACGGATAGCGCTGCCCGAATATAGCGCTGTCCGAAAATAGCGCAGCCCGAACATAGACGGTGCTTTTGACTTGCCTGTTATCAGGCTGATATGACCGAAAAGCCGAGCTTAAGTGAGACGTAAAGCTTGGGTGAAAAGCTGGCTTAACGCGCTCAGCAAATGCAAGCCGGTAAAAAAGCTAAGCCGGTGAAGCAGGCCTGGCCCTGGGGAGAATGTGGGCAGGCGCCATACCTACAATAGAGCGCCCACAATAGAAGGCCAGTAAACCCTGCGTCAGGGTAGAGTACAAATGCTCAGCCCCAAACAGCCCATGATTACCTTGTTCATACCCGCAAGTCATCGAATCACCAACCTTCCAACTTTACGCAACTCTAGGCATAGGCGAATTTTCCTGCAATGCCCACCACGCCGATTATGCTGCGATTAATCGGCCACCTGACACACTAGCCCTTTCAGATAATAGCCTTCTGGGTAGGTTGTTTTAACCGGGTGATCCGGTGCCTGAGATAACCGTTCGATGATCTTAACCGTTCGGCCGGCATCTAATGCGGCATCGGCTACAATTTTCTGGAATAAATCCGAGGGCATCAGTCCCGAACAGCTAAAGGTTAACAGCAAACCACCTGGTTTGACCGCATGAATGCCGTACATGTTAATGTCTTTATAGCCACGGGCAGCCCGTTTTAAGGTGGCCTTGCTGTCTACAAATTTAGGCGGATCAAGAATCACCATATCAAACTGTTCGCCATTTTCGTGATAACGGCGCAGGACTTCAAACACATCACCCTGAACCATGGTGGTTTTATCTTCATCCAGCTGATTAAGCCTGATATGTTCACGCGCCAGCTTTAAGGCAGGTGCAGAGACATCCACATTTGTGACATGTTTGGCGCCGCCGGCCAGAGCAAAACACGAAAATGTGCCGGTATAACTAAAACAGTTGAGTACGGTCTTATCGTGTGCATAATGGCCGGCACGGGCGCGGGCGTCCCGTTGGTCCAGATAAAAGCCGGTTTTGTGGCCATGTTCAATATCAACATTAATCCGCAGGTTGTTTTCAAGGATCTCTACGGTGCCAGGCGTTTCGCCGTGGATAGGCCCGGTTATCAGTTCGAGCCCTTCCTTTTTACGCACATCCACGTCAGAGCGCTCGTAGATGCTGACGTCTGGAAACAGTTTTTTAAGCGCCCACACCAATTTATCACGTTGCTTGTCGGCCCCGGCACTTAACAGCTGTAACACTGCCACCCTGTCGTACATATCGATGGTAATGCCCGGCAGACCATCAGATTCAGCAGCAATCAACCGGTAGCCGGTGGTGGTGTTAAAATTCAGCACGCTTTTACGTAATGCCAGCGCCTGTTCTAACCGGCGCATAAAAAAGCCGTTGTCCACCGGCTCTTCTTTGTTAAACGTCCAGATCCTCACCCGAATCTGAGACTCCGGCGAATAGGCACCACGTCCCAGCCACTCACCGGTACTGCTAAGGATATCCACTGTATCGCCACTGCGTGCACGACCGGCGACCGATTCTACTGCCGAGGCAAAAACCCAGGGATGATGGCGTTTTAATGATTTTTCACGTTCAGGCACGAGAGTGAGGGTGGCAGACATAGGCAACAATTACTGGTGAAGAATAAGGCGCGCAGTATAACCAGAATCATCTGAATTCACTACCGGTACGTAACTATGCTCACTCTGGTATTAACCCCGATGAGGAAAAATGCGATTTATCAATTTTGCAGAGGGCAGTGGCCCTGAAGAACTTTTTATTGATGAAACCCCGGCGCCTGAGCTCAGTGCAGGCAAAGTAATCATTCAGGTTCATGCTTTTGGCGTGAACCGGGCGGATACCTTACAGCGTCAGGGCAAGTATCCGCCACCACCGGGTGAAAGCGCGATTCTGGGTCTGGAAGCCGCTGGCGAAGTGATTGCAGTTGCAGATGATGTCAGGCAGTGGAAAAAAGGAGACAAAGTGTTTGGTTTAATGCCCGGCGGCGGTTATGCCGAGCAGGCAATTGTGGATGCCGGTCATTTGATGCCACTGCCTTCCGGGGTATCAATGGAAGCCGCCGCTGGTTTGGCCGAAGTATTTTTAACTGCGTACCAGGCCCTGTTTTCGTTGTGTGAAAGCAAGTCGGGCGAACGGGCACTAATTCATGCCGGAGCCAGCGGGGTAGGACTGGCAGCGTTGCAGCTATGTCGTCTTAAAGGTATCGAAACCGCGGTAACTGCTTCTACAGCTGAAAAACTGGCGCTGTGTGAGCAAATGGGCGCCAGCGTGCTGATAAATTACAAAACCCAGGATTTTGCCGAAGTGTTGTCTGACAAATGGCAAAAGGGGGCCAATGCTATAGTGGATTTTGTTGGTGGCGATTATCTGAACCGCAACCTTCAGGTTCTGGCCAAAGATGGCAGTATTGTGTATCTGGCGATGCTGGCCGGCCGCTACGCCGATCAGCTGGATATGGCACTGATGCTAACCAAGCGAGCGCGGATTCAGGGTTCGACATTGCGTTCACGTACCGATGAGTATAAAAGTTCGCTCATCAGGGCCTTTACCCATGACTTTTTAGGTGAGTTTGCCACCGGTAACTTACAGGTAAATCTGGATACGGTATTGAGTGTTGAGGATATATCACAGGCTCACCAGCGTCTTGAACAAAATGATACTCAGGGCAAAATAGTTGTGCGCTGGTAATCGTTGAGCCTGTAGGTCGGGAGGGCCGCAGCCCGGCCTGACACATTGCCTCTTAAGACGTGATAGGGTATTGAAATATCCCAGCCCAGCAGAGCACTGGACAGTCACTTAAGCAGAGCCCTGGACAGTAGCAGAGCCCTGGACAGTCACTGCAGGCCTAAAGTAAATTGCTACGCCGAGCCCGGTAAAATTAAAAGAAGAAGTAGGAAAATAAGGTATTTGACAAACAGACTGAAGTGGCCGACCAAAAACAGCTGGTCGGCCTGCTTATTATAAGTGCAACCGCGTGTTATTTGCTCGCCCGTGCTTCTGCGCTAATCAAAATGAATAGGACAGTCACTTCAGGTCTAAAGGGAATGAATAGGACAGTCACTTCAGGTCTAAAGTAAATTGCTACGCCGAGCCCGGTAAAATTAAAATAAGAAGTAGGAAAATAAGATATTTGACAAACAGACTGAAGTAGCCGACCAAAAACAGCTGGTCGGCCCGCTTATTATAAGTGCAACCGCGTGTTATTTGCTCGCCTGTGCTTCTGTGGTAATCCGCAGGGTAACCTCGTCTGATACATTGGGTACGTACTGGTCTACCCCAAAGTCCGAACGCATAATAGTGGTGGTGGCATCAAAACCGATAGCCGGCTTTTTGGTCATTGGGTGCTGGCCCTGCTTGTTCAGCATGGCCTCAAAGACAATCGACTTGGTGGTGCCTTTAATAGTCAAGTCGCCGTGTACTTCCAGTTTACCGTCGCTTTTATCTATCACCTTAGTGCTGGTGAAGGTGGCATCCGGGAATTTATCGGTATTAAAGTAGCTTTTGGTCATGAACTCTTCTGTGAGCTTTTCCACATAGGTATCGGCGGTGCTGATCGGGATTGTTACATCGATGGAAGAGGCGGCCACATCACCACTGTCGTAGGTAATGGTGCCAGAGGCATCATCAAAAGTGGCTGTGGGGTTAGAAAAGCCAAAATGATTCCAGGAGGCCACCACACTGGTGTGGTCCGGGTCAATCTGATAGGTCACCGGCTTGGCCAGTGCACCGGTAACGATGGTGGCAGACAGTGCCACACCCAATGCTGCCTTGGATATTACTTGCATGCTTAACTCCTATTTTTTGTAAAGAGGTTTACAGCTATTAATAGCAAGACTGTACCGTTTTAGTTCATCGGGGTGTATATGGAAAAACAAGACAAACCAGTCTGTTTAATCGAATGAACAGGTGGAATCGGAATAGTTCGGACAGTCGCATCGGAATAGATAGCAAATAAATAGGACAGTCACTGCAGGTCTATAGCAAATTGCTGCAGTGTACTTTGTGCCTTTCAATTATCGAGCGCTGGCAGCCTCGCTGCATTACCTTGAGCACGGTTCTTAATGAACTTAATACAAAGGTATCTTCTTCAAGTTAGCCATCAGGATACGAAGGAATAGTGCCGGGTTTTGAACAATATATAATGAGGTCTAGGAGATGGCTGGAGGTAACCGCTGGATTCGTTCAAGCTGATTTGTATTGTATTTTTCTTTTGCTTCGCGAGTTTAGCTTCTCGATGCTCACTGAAGTATTAAAGTCCGTCTCAATTCCGCAAACTAATGCTTTCCAGTCAGTATGCTCCAGCCCAATCCGGGTGAGTATAGAAGAGGCGGTAGCATTAATTTTTCCGCGTTTGTTTGGGTGAAAGTGACGGCCGGTTTGTTCGACAAGTGCGAAGTAATCCTCAATTCGAAAAGGCAATCCGTCGGACAGATCCTCTTTAGAGTTTCCAGTGAAACGAAGCAGCGAACGGGGTTGTCGATGGGACTTCGCAGCCTGAATACGTCTCCGTATGCTAGTGTGAGCAGAGTCTTCCGGCGTTTTTGCTAAACAGGCACGTATTGGGTTTAAATCTACATACGCCATACAGGCGGCGAGTGAAGCTTCATCCAGTAAAGCCTGAGACTTAAACCTTCCCTCCCAAAAGTGCCCCGTGCAGTTGTCTTCCTTATTCGCTTGTCTGGCGATATATTCGTTAAGCAAGCGCATAAACCAGCTGATATCAAACAATCGGCTGCGATACACTTCAGCAAGGTTTTTCACGGTTTCAGTTTCGGCCTCAGTCAACGAATCACATTCGCCAGGGTTGATATAACGCTGGGCTAACAACATGCCTTTGTAAAGCTTATGCCATCGCCGAATAATCTCTTTCACTGACAACGACTCGGCTTTTTGCTTGTTGATACGCAATACCACATGAGTGTGATTGCTCATCATCGCAAAGGCACACACATCTACGCAGAACACGTCAGCCAGAAGTACTAACCGGTCTTCCACCCATTGACGACGATGCTCATAGCTTTTACCCGAATGCTTATCTTCACCGCATAAATAAGCATGACTCACACAACGAGATACACAGTGGTAGTAAGGGGTATCTGCCAGGTTGATAAGGCATTTGCGTGGTCTGGGCATAACGTCATACAAAACATGGGTAATGCTTTCATTGTGCCGGAGTTAGCTTAAAATCCAACGGTACCTAAGGATAGCAAGTGACTGTCTTAATTCGAATCATTAATTCCTACCATAAAATCCAACCGTACCTGAGGATAGGAAGTGACTGTCCTAATCGGATCTCTAATCGGATCTTCTAATCGAATGCTTTATTGAATGATTTGAAGATTTTACCCTAGATAAGTCTCTGACCTCGTTCATGTTTATGAGATGGAGGCAGACTGCTTTTGAATTGTTAAGATGCTCTGCCTTCTCATTAACAGATTGTTTTTGCCACGGAAAATCTTATGTTTGCGATGGGCTGTCGCGTTTCATTAACCATGCATAAGCGGTAGTAAAGGCAGTTTCCTGAAACTGCTTTAAACCAGTGTCTGAGAAAGGCACTGCGATTGGGTTTCTGCGTAGGGATTCTTTAATATCGGTTGGGTTTAATACCACAACCTCTAATCCTTCGATTAATTCAATAGCCGCTTCTAGTTTAAAGCCAACGGCACTGCCTGCAAATTTGCCTTTACTTTGGCGCTGGCGAATTATCACAGCATCAATTTTGTAGTCGGCGACAAGCTTTGCGAAAGTACTTTGAAAGCTTTTTAGCCCTTTGGCACTCGTATCGGCTAATGTTAACCGGCGGGTACGGCAGTCGGGAACATGAAACAACCCATCTATCAGCGACAACAGGCATACCGTTGCATCGTTACTTTTTATATCTACACCACAAACTTTCATATTAATTCCTATTTACATTTATCTGCCATTATAACGTGTTTCGCTACAAAGTGACGGCTGGATTGAGCCCACCGCTAACCTGTTAACTCGATACTGCATAATGCTAGGCGTATCTACACAGAGTTGTCTTCTGCCATTGTTAAAAAAAAACGATGTGGCTGGTTGATTATCCGGCAAGGAAATGGACGTCCAGTACCATAAGCCAGAACTGGCTATAGCTGACGAAATTTGTTATTGATAAATTATTGAGCAGGACAGTCACTTTACAATAGAGATCTCGGGCAAGATGTAGTGCCTGTCCAGGCTTTGGCATCATGATTATGGCAGTACGAGTTCGCCCTGATTTAGAGACCGCGGATTCAACCCCGAAGTGCACCACTCGTTAAATTAAGCTGCGTCTCTTAACTGTTTGAATACTAGAGCAGGCTGCTTAAATCCGAGACATTTTCTGGGTCTCGCATTCAACGCACGCTC
>VMHT01204660.1_pt1 | contig 48333 bp, 36 predicted proteins | sample 4693611 | NCBI WGS metagenome assembly VMHT01 (sample SAMN12280063, study PRJNA550983) | marine metagenome | isolation source: seawater sampled from same location over 5 years 0.02-0.2 micron viral filtrate | place: USA: collected off the coast of southern California halfway between the port... ... | reverse complement strand
CGCAATTCACTAGAAGCCGTTGCTTCTTAGTGGCTCACCCTGTTCGGTTGCTGTTCGCTGTATACGCTGGTTCTATTCATTGTCAACTCTTTTTGAAAATTTATTTTCTGAAGCGTTTCTTCTAAACTCCCGTCTTTACTGGCCTATAAAGGTAGTAGAGACTTACTTCAGGAGGGTTGCTGTTTTGCTTTTCCCCCGAAGCGGATGCGCATTTTAGGGAAATGAGCGCTCACGTCAACACTTATTTTAAAAAAGATGAAAAAAGTGAACTAACCGTCTATTTTTCATTCAACTGTGATAATTAGTAGACAATATGGACTAATTACTAATAGGATGGGTGTTCAGATCCTATAAAGTAGTCGTTCTTAAAGTAGTATTTGATCCTGCCGTTATTATATTGAAACTTGATGTTGAAGGTTGCGTAAAGGAATACGTATGAGAATGTATATAAGCGTAAACGGCCTACGCTTTGTATTCTTCATAAATGTATTAATACTGGTTGTGTCAAAAATTGACTACGCAATAATTATAAAGGTGGGTTTATGTTACGAACTCTTTCATTGCTTTCAGCGGCAATGCTAGCCTCACAGGTTAGTTATGTGGCAATGGCACAAGACGCTTCTGCAAACGAAGTCGTTCAGCCAACCACTTCAGTAAGCATAGAATCATCCGCTGAAGCGTCTAATCGCTTTCAAACAGCCTTTTTGCGACGCCAGGTCGATCAAACCATGTCTGTAGGACGTGCCATTAGCTCTATCGCTGGCCATTATCCGCAAGAAATAGTCTCTATTGTTGATATCGCATTAGACACGTATCCAGATAAGTATCGAGAAATCGTCTTTGCTGCAATATCAGCACAACCTTCTTCTACCGAGGAAATTGTTCAGCTTGCAATAGAAAAAGAAGTCAGCAGCTGCCCCAACATTGTTCAGCTAGCTATTAAAGCAGAACCAACCTATGTCGATTTCGTTGTTCATGCAGCAGCGGTTTCAACCCCTGAAGAATTAGATGAGATAGTACGTGTTGCTGTTCTTACTCAACCTGATGCAGCAGACAGTATTGTTCAAACACTCTCGCAGGAGCACCCGAACAAAATTGTTGAGATTATGACAAGCGCGCTTAATGCAGTTCCTTTCGTTGGAGAGTACGTGGTAGATGCATTATTAGCGGTCTTCCCTAACGAAGCGCAAACGGTAGTGGAAACAGCCGTAAGAGAATCATCTCATCAACGTGAACAGGTAATACGTATATTAAGCACCGCACAACATGCGGGTGTTTCTCAAGATAAGTTAAAAGAATACGCGATGTCGGCAGGTTTATCAGAAGAAGACTTTAATAGTGCGGTTAGTAATTAGCCTTTATATCGCTTTATCCATATAAACAAACGGCGTACTGATAGTTCAATACGCCGTTTTTCTTTTTCGGCTTGTGTTGGTCTTGCAAACAACCGGTATTTATCACCTAAAACCCTGTTCGCTTTCTCTCGCTTTTATATCTCGCTTTTATCTCTCGTTATTCTCTGTAGCTGTAATCTCTAAACACTTGGCCGTTAACGCCTACTTATTAAATGAATAAAGCATAGCGGCTTCTTTATATAGCATCAGTTCTGCTTTTAACAAATCTACCCTGGCTTTGATCTCTTTCATCTTCGCTTTAATTTCGTTTTGAGCACGGGCATTTAAAACAAACATATCACTGTCGCCAGCATCGAAGCGCGTCTTCTCTACTTTAGATAAGGTTTTGGCTAATGCAGCGTTTTCGCTTTGCAGCGATACAATGTCTTTTGCCTGCCCCCAATACACCAGCGCTTGTTCAAAGCGTTGCGCTATTGCTTGCTCGGTAGACGTGAGTTTGTGCGCCAGCTCTCGTTGCTTTGACTGAAGCTGTGCACGTTCCGCTTTGGCCTTTCTGTTACCCAAGGGGTAAGAAAAAGACAACCCAACTTTTGTTTCTGTACCTTCAAGGGTTTGTGAACCCGCCCCCACATCTCTGGCGATAGAGGCGGTAAGGTCAAGTTTAGGTAACAACGCGTTGTCAGCAAGCGCCACTTTATTTTCTACCACCTGCTGCTCTAACTTCATAACATCCAGTTCGGGATGCTCGCGCAGCGCATTGCGCAGTGTGACAAGTTGACCGTTACCCACCCAATATGGCCAGTTAATGTCTTTTGGTGGTTTATCGCTTTTGACCGCTTGCATGTCACCGCTTGGCGAACGCCAATAGTAAGACAGCATTTGCGCATGCATATCCCGCTTTTGTTTTAGTTCAGCCAAGGTTAAACGCTGCTGTAGCAAGTTTGCTTTGAACTCGGTTAGCACGATACTGGCTAAATCGCCTTTTTCTACCCGTGTAACCAAGGCTTTTTCACGTTCAGAAGCGGTATTAAGCAATTCGGTTACCGCGTCTATTTGCAGGGCACTTTCATACCACGCGATATACTCACTTACCCCTTTATATACAAAGTCATTAATTAGGCTGCTTGCTAATGCTTGCCATTGGGATGACGCTAGTCCCGCATTTCTTAACGCGGTTCGGCGTTTGTCTATTTCGCGGTTTTGAAGCAATGACATGGCAATGCCAACACTTGCTTCTCCGCCAGATAGCGTATCATAATATCCTTCGTAGCTAGGAAAATCACCACCTGCGATGCGGTACTCACCGAAAACCGAGGCATTGTAATCCTCTATGGGGTTAGTAAAGCGCTGGGTTAAATTGGTTCCATCGTAATAACCTGATACACGGCTTTTCGTTTTCTGTTCTATAAAAGGGTCGAAACTGCTTCTGGCAATTTCAAGTTCAGCCGCGGCTTGGTAGTTACCTTCATTTATCGCAAGCACATAAGGGTGATAATTCACCATGCTTTCTATTAACCCTTCTATAGAAGGTGCCGGCTGTGTAGTTTGACTTTGCGCCAGTACCTTAGCACTGCTAACGCTGCCCAAAAGCGCGAGTGCCAATAATAACGAGATAAAGCTTCGCGCTACCATATTGATGCTCCAGAACCTTTACCACCGCTTGAAGGTGATTCTTGAGTTGGCAGCGGCGGGAAGTTATTCAACTGTCGCCACATTTCGTAACCCAGGCGTACCTCTTCCAATAACACCCACGCTTTTACGCGGCTACCTAAACGGGCCGAACTTTCTGCCGGCCATGGAATATCTGACTCATCTGGGCGTATCCAAACGTTGAAGTCGCCCATAGCATTTGCCACTGGCTCAACATAGACCACTTCACCACCAAAGGTACCAATTGCGCTGCCGGGCCAGCCGCTAAACTGAAACACTGGCCAGCCTTCAAACTGAAGGCGCGCTTTTGCACCCGGCTTTACTAATGGCGCATCTAACCCTCTTACGGTAACACGCACACTACGCTTCGCATTGGCAGGAATAAATTGGCCTAGGATGTCTCCTGATTTCACGAAAGTAGACACACCTCCAGATAATAAACGCACCACAGTGCCATCCACCGGCGCAAGCTTTGTTTGCGTAGATTGGCGAGACAAGATCATGCTGGCCTCGTTTATTTCAGAAACAGACGCTGCAGCTTTAGCACGTAACTCCTGCACTTTAATTTCGGCTTGCTCTACTTCTTTGCGCGATACCAGCCCCTGCGCTTCAAGTGACTTCTGACGGGCTAAGTTGTTCTCAGCATTTCTTACCGCCGTTTCATTCGCTTGATTCTTTAGGTTGGCGGCAGATAGCTGAGACTGAAGCTTTTCAAGACGCTGTGCATCAATATCGATAAGCGTAACGATAGGGTCGCCCGCCTTCACCTGCTGCCCTTCCCTCACATGCCACTGCTTTACCTGCCCATCTACAAGCGCGTTTATAGGTTGGGTTCTGTCTTTCGGGTCGAGTGAGTCCACCATACCTGTGCCATAAGCGGTTTGGATCCAAGGCGTGAAGTACAGTATTAAGCCAGCAGCAAGCACTAAAAAAATAATCACGCCAGTGACTACCCGGTGTAGCTTTGGCACGTTCAAAGAAGGTAACGAAGTAATGTTGTCTAAAAAGCGACGTTCTGCGTTATTCACTTATTCACCCTCCTTATTTGCGTTCTTGTTATCGCTTTGCACATCTAAACTCACTGGCGCTACCCCATTATTATACTCGCTAAGCATAGCGGTGGCGTTGTCATGCAGATGTAGCACACCATCGAAGCATTCGGGTATTGGGATGTTTGAAAAGTACATTACCGTAAAATCGTACTTGGTTAAGCGGTTTAGAAGGCGCGCGCGAAGTTCAATAGGGATCGCATCAAAGTGTTGATTCAATATCAATAATTTAGGTTTGGCGATAATGGCAGCAGCCAGTTTAAGTAATAAGAACTCAAGCGGCTGCAATGGCGCGCCCAATACAGACACTTTCGTTTGAAGGCCCTCGGGCAAGCCGTCAATTGTCTTGGTCATTTCCACTTCTTCAAGCGCTGCGCGAATATCAGCAATGGTGGCCTGTGGGTGAGCGAGCTTTAAGTAACGCTCTATCGACACTTCAATAATCAGCGAGCGATCTAAGATAGTCACCGCTTGCCTTAGCTCGTGGGTGTCGTAATCGTTAAGGCTTAATTCACCCAATAAAATATCGCCCGACTTAACCCTGTCGTACTGCTTCAATAAACCTACAAGCTGCTTTTGAACCCAGCTTTTATCTGTAGTCACAAAGTACTTAGTGCCAGGTTCGAATACCACGTTTAACTGGCAGGTATCGTTACCGTGTTTAAGTTCGACATCGTTAAATACCAGTTTTGATGATGCGGGTATATGTTCTGACGCGTTAAGCTCTTCTTGCGGCATAGCTAAAGCGCCACCTAGCTTTTCGGCTGCTCCGTAAAGTTCGTAATAAAGCTTTAAGTATTGAGTGAAGCGAGATAAACCAAAGAATACGGCTGACATAACCAGCTCAGCGGCAACTAGCTGACCAATAGACAGTTCACCTTGTACCACCAGTACACCGCCAATACCCAATAAAGAAGCACTGGCTACGGCATACATTAATAAGAACATGACCACCTGCGAGAACGTGTAATGAAAATGGTTCTTATGTTTTTGCACATAGTCACTAATGTAACCTTCGGTACTACGCCCGGCGTACTCGACATGATCTGCCGACTTAAAGAACTCGTGAGCAATAGCAATATCGTGAAGCCACTTGGCCGAGTCGTATTTCGCGTGAGATAACTCGATAGCAGTGCGCTTAGCGCCGCGGCCCCAAATTTTCCACACCGCATACATGGTAAGTAAAAGCACTACGTTAAACGCGAACAACGCCGGGTGGTAAAAGGATACCAAAGTGAAGCCCACCAGCATCTGCAATACCAAGGCAAAGCCGTCGATCATCAAAGACGGGATGTTCTTTTGAAACGTCATAATGTCGAAATAGCGCTGGGTTATGCTGACGTTTTGCCGCCCTTCAAAAAAGCTATGGGGCGCGAGAATAGTTTTAAGTCCGATGTCGGCAGTTAAACGCGCGTAAACCTTTCGCTCGTAAAACTCCATCACGCGCATACGAAGGGCGCTGAATACACCTGATATAAATAAGGTAAGAAACAATATAACGGCGAGGATGATAACCGCTCGAGTTGAGCCTATGTTGGCGATACTGTTGATTAGGGTTTGCACTGCAATTGGCACTGCCAGTGTCATCAAACTTATTGCAACGCCATAAGCGATAGCAACCCAAAAAAAGCCAGCCTCTGGTTTTAATAACGAAAACAGAGTTTTTCGCGTTTTACGTAAATCTATTGGTTTAGCCATAGTTATGTCTTCAATATACCGCTAGCTGAGAAAGTTAGTTATGCGTTGTTTTAAATAGTTTATGCAACAACGTTTATAGTCTATTCCAATGACGAGTTAGAATAAATCTGTTATATTCTTAATAGTTCATCGAAAATAATTGCGTTTGTAAATGCTGGGATCAGAGTACATTTCTCCGCCCGTTTAACAGGCTGCTAAAATATGCATCACCTAAACTACCATCATTTGTATTATTTTTATCTAGTCGCACGCGAAGGTAGCATAGCCAAAGCCGCTAAATTACTCCACGTTACCCCGCAAACGGTAAGCGGGCAACTAAGCACGTTTGAAAGTCAGCTTGGTTATTCACTATTCGACAGAATAAACAAGCGGCTGTACCTCAACGCACGGGGTAAAGTTAGCTATCAGTATGCCACCGAAATATTTCACAAGGGTAACCAACTGGCTGAAATACTTAACAATAGCGACGAAGTGAATACGAAGGAATTCGTAATAGGTATTACAAATGGAATACCAAAAGTGCTTTTTTATGACTTTGTGCACGACACTATGCGCGAGTTCTCGCAGGTCAAGTATGTTGTAAAAGAAGATAGTTTTGATGGCTTACTAAAAGAACTGGCCATTAACGCTATCGATTTCATTGTAGCAGACAGAGGTATTGCTCCGGGCACACAAGTAAATGCTAACAGCTACTTCCTTGGTGAAAGTTCACTAAGCTTTTTTGCCAAACAACCGCTCTCTGCCAGTCAACGTTTTCCTGAATGCTTAAACCACATGCCCCTTTTAATGCAGGGTAACACCTCGGGTATAAGACACGCCCTATCAAGCTGGCTAGCAACGGAGCAACTGTACCCCAAAATTGTGGCAGAATTCGACGATAGTGCCCTATTAAAATTATTTGGTAGCGAGAACTTTGGTGTATTTTGCGCCCCCTCGGCGATAACCGAGCATGTGGAAAAACAATACAACGTACATTGTATTGGCAAAGCAGAGACTTTAAGTGAACGATACTATGCAATCACAGGTAAAAGCCGCGCAGAGTACACGCTGAGTGAACATATTATTAGCTCAGCACAAGAGCTCTTTAGCAAGTAGTTTAGCCTTTACATTTTTCCACGCAAAGTTCGACTTGTGATTCGCCGAAGCGCTCATCGAGCAATCGATGCGCTTCCACTTTAACTTTCGACCAGTCGAAACGTCCACGACCAATGTATGCATTTTCAGCAAGCGTCTCGACCATCTCGAAGCACTCACGATCAACAACCTTTCTAACCATTTCGAAGACATCCTATTCCCCAATATCTTGTAGATAATATGACATTCGCTGCTTATCTGCCTTTAAACTTGGGTATCTCTCCATCGCATTTTGTATCGTGAGGAATAACATTGGGGGTATACAGAACACGCTTTGACAAGAAGGACAGAGTAACCACTCTGCCCTTTCGGTTGATTAGGCTGCAACGCCATCATTAATATCTTGCGCATAGAAACTTAGCATAAGTATCTTTTCCAACATAAAGCGAAGCGCGTCGTTTATGGGCATTAACTTTTCGCCTAGCTCATAGTCTATCTGTGCAATCCTTTGTCTTCCCTCTGCGATCATAGGCGGCTTTACCGAGATAGATTGAATAGCGCTATTCGCAGCGATATCCTCTAGCAATGGCTGCTTCGATGCGTCTGCGCACTGCGGTTGTATAGCAATTAGTGCAGCAGCATACTTATCAGGCACAGCTTGCTTAATAGTTTTGCAAACCGAAAGCGTGGCTTCTCCCGACTTTGTTTTATAACCCGCAGCACCAAACATACGGCAAAGGCCAGGGCGGTACTCATAAATGCCGCAGTAACCTTCTGAACCATCTAGACTTAAACGCTGATATTGCTTGCATACAAAACCGCTATCACTCTGAAACTCATCGAGGACTTGTTCGGCTTGCCCTATGTCATACAGATGCAAGGCATATGGCAGCATTTCTAAAGGCGATACTTCAATATCGGGGTTATTACAGCATGCGCCGCATTTTTCTACACAGTTTAAAGACTGACTAGATTGAAACGCACTAAATTCTTGAGAGAGCGATTGGTAAACATCCATCACTTGGCTGGAAAGCTCACGCAGCCTATTCATAACGACTCCGCTAATAAAAGCAAACTAAAACGAAACGAAGTTCACGCTGGGCAATATGGTAGGTAGCATGAACTCAACACTTTGTTTACTGGTTTCGGTAACCAGTGAACAGATAGCATTGGAGGCAGAAAAGTACTCTGACCCCATAATTTAAAGCATGCTTCTTCCCCGCCGGGTGTGAGTAAGCTTGAGGCTTGATGGCAGGGGTTGAATTGGCGCGGATTTTATTTTGAATTTTGGGTTTTGGGAAGTTTTTTGTGAGTGGTTTTTAATGATAAAAAAATCAGTATTATCGAAGCGATAGGTATTTAGTTTAACTCAGTATCAAATTTCTATGCCGCAAGCGTTAAAATGCATATGAGTTAAAGCCACCGTTGCAACTGCTGTTTTTTTAAACTACCATATTAGCTAAGTCTAGCTAAGTCCACAAGGAGTTTTGAATGCAAGCTAATATGCATGAAGCAAAAAGTAAGTTATCCCAACTTGTCGAACGGGCTGAGGCCGGTGAAGAAGTTGTTATCGCCAAGTCGGGAAAACCAGCTGTGAAGCTAGTGCCTTTTAAAACAGAAAAGAAACGCACTTTTGGGCAGTTCAAAGGTCAAGTTCATGCAACAGAAGACTTCGACTCGAAAGAGGTTAACGAAGAGATAGCAAATATGTTCGGTTTGTAATGAAAAGAATCTTGCTGGATACCCACGTTTTAATTTGGTGGATGAATGGAGATGAGCAATTAGGTCTTAGTGCTCAGAAGCATATCTTAAATACTGAAAACGATATTTATATCAGCGCTGCGTCTGTTTGGGAAATGTCGATAAAGCAGCAGCTGGGAAAACTTACGATACCAGACGATATTGAGTCGCTTATCGAAGAGTCAGGTTTTAGCGCCTTACCTATCAATTTATTTCACGGCCAGCAAGCGGGCAGACTGCCAATGCACCACCGCGATCCATTTGACAGAATGCTGATTGCCCAAGCTCAAGCTGAAGGACTGCAAATCTTAACGAAGGACGAACACTTTCCCGCTTACGGGGTTAGATTGATTAATGCTTTAAAGTGATGGTTGTGATTGTTGTGCTGCACCGTTTTTATCTTTCTCATAACTCAGTATACTAAACAAAGAAATATTACTATTAAATCAAGGAACGCTAATGAAGCCAGTTATTCTTGCAGGCGGTACTGGAAGCCGCTTATGGCCAAAGTCACGTGCAGCTTTACCTAAACAATTTTTGTCACTTACTTCTGACAAAACTATGATTCAAGACACTATGCTTCGACTTAATGGAATCGAATCATTACCACCATCTATAATTTGTAACGAGGAGCACCGCTTTCTAGTTGCTGAGCAAATGCGTCAAATTAACGTTGATGACAGCGATATACTCTTAGAGCCTGTGGGAAGAAATACAGCTCCTGCTATAGCACTGGCAGCATTTCAAGCTATGGAAGGAGGCGAAGATCCCGTTCTTCTTGTTTTGGCGGCTGATCACTTAATTCAAGATAGCGATACATTTCAGTCGAAGATAAAAGAAGCTCAGGCTTTAGCTGAACTAGGTAAGTTAGTTACATTCGGTATTGTTCCTACTCAACCTCATACAGGCTATGGATATATTAAAGCTGGGAATAAACTAAATATTGGCTTCGATGTAAGTGAATTTGTTGAAAAGCCTAATATGCCTACCGCAACCGAATACGTTAACTCAGGCGAGTATTTCTGGAACAGCGGTATGTTCATGTTTAAGGCTAGCGCTTTTTTAAAAGCGCTTGAAGCCCACGCCCCCGAGATTTACGCAACCTGTAAAAAAGCAATTGAGAAAACCGAAAAAGATCTAGACTTTGTGCGCGTAGATAAAGAAATCTTTGCTTCATGCCCTAGTGACTCGATTGACTACGCGGTAATGGAAAAAACATCAGAAGCCGCCATGGTAACACTAGATGCCGGTTGGTCTGACGTAGGCAGTTGGTCTTCTTTATGGGAAACAGGTGAAAAAGACGAAAACGGTAATGTCACCACAGGCGATACGCTCCTGGAAGGCACTAAAAACAGCTACATAAATGCAGAGCATAGTTTAGTTGCTGTCATTGGCTTAGAAGATGTTGTGGTTGTTGAAACCAAAGATGCTGTAATGGTGGCAAATAAAAAAGATGCCGAACATATCAAAACGGTTGTTAACAAACTTAAAGCTGAAAAGCGCTCAGAGTTTGAATTCCATCGGGAAGTGTTTAGACCATGGGGAAGTTACGATTCCATCGACAATGGCGGTCGATTCAAAGTTAAGCGCATCACGGTTAAGCCTGGCGAAAAGCTATCGGTTCAAATGCATCATCACAGAGCTGAGCATTGGGTGGTAGTTTCTGGTACTGCCAATGTGACCATTGGTGATGAAACTCAAATGCTGACAGAGAATGAGTCGGTCTACATTCCTATAGGTGCGGTTCACGCCTTGGAAAACCCAGGAAAGATTCCACTAGAACTCATTGAGGTACAATCGGGTGCTTACCTTGGAGAGGACGACATTGTTCGTTTTTCTGATAGGTATGGGCGCTCTGATAAATGATCGCAGTGTAAGAAAGTTTATCAAGCCTAAAAAAAGAGCCAGGTTTATGAACCTGTCTCTTTTAGTTTAGAAAGTTCAATGTACTTTGACCCAAAGGTGAAATGTACTCTGCCCCCAAAACTTAGTTTAGTCAGCGTTGAACAGGTCGCGGCTGTATACTTTATCTAGTACGTCTTCGATATCGCCCGTTACACGGTTTGCTACGATTACGTCAGAGATTTTCTTAAACTCTTCTAGGTCGTTTACTACGCGTGAATTAAAGAAATCTTCTTCATTAAGTACTGGTTCGTAAACTACAACTTCAATACCTTTCGCCTTAATACGCTTCATAATGCCTTGAATAGCACTTGCGCGGAAGTTATCAGAACCGGTCTTCATAATTAGGCGATAGATACCGACAATCTTCGGGCCACGGCTAACAATTGAATCAGCAATAAAATCTTTACGCGTACGGTTTGCATCTACTATAGCCTGAATCATATTGTTAGGCACTTCACTGTAGTTTGCTAAAAGCTGCTTAGTATCCTTAGGCAAACAATAACCACCGTAACCAAAGCTTGGATTATTGTAATGCTTACCAATGCGAGGGTCTAAGCCTACACCTTCAATGATTTGTTTGGTGTCTAAGCCGTTTCGTTCTGCATAGCTATCCAACTCATTGAAATAAGCAACACGCATTGCTAAGTATGTGTTAGCGAAAAGCTTGATAGCTTCTGCTTCAGTGCTGTCGGTAAACAACACATCAATGTCTTCTTTAATTGCACCTTGCTGAAGTAATTTTGCGAAAATTTCTGCACGCTCACTACGCTCACCCACAATAATACGGCTAGGGTAGAGGTTATCGTAAAGTGCTTTACCTTCACGTAAGAACTCTGGAGAGAAAATTAGGTTTTCAGTTCCGAAGCGTGCTTTTGCGTCTTTAGTGAACCCTACTGGCACGGTCGATTTAACAATCATTACTGCATTTGGGTTTATTTCCATTACCGTTTTGATAACCGCTTCTACACTACCTGTGTTGAAGTAGTTTGTTTGCGGGTCGTAATCAGTAGGAGTAGCGATAACCACATAATCAGCATCTTTATACGCTTCTTGCGCATCAAGCGTTGCTACAAGGTTTAACTCTTTTGTCGTTAAGTATTCTGAAATCTCTTTGTCTTCAATTGGAGACTTTTTATTGTTCAGCATATCGACTTTTTCTGGTACGAGGTCGACAGCCTTCACTTCATTGTGTTGTGCAAGTAGCACTGCATTTGAAAGCCCTACATAGCCTGTGCCTGCTACAGCTATCTTAAGCTTCTGCATAGTACTATCCATTTAAATTCTCTCCAGTTTTGTACAAATAATTTACGAAAGCTTCATTACTATCATTGCATAGTAATTTTAAACAATGATGAATACTACGGCTAACTCGCCTAATTCTTTTAGTAGTGTATCAAAGCTCTGTTTGATGCACTATGCATCAATTATGCCTTATGCGTCAGTCTTTCAATTCTACCGCGCTTCTTATCGAAAAATTCTCGCGCTTTAGTGTTAGATTAGGATTGTAAGCTGGATCATTTGCTATGGAGTTACTCCACGTTGATTGAAGATAAGCTAATTCGCGATTAAAACGCGCCGCTTTTTCAGGTGAGATATCTAAGCCTCTACTAACCGATTCATGATGGAAAAGCTCTGCTTCTGCACAGTAAACATTGTTAACGCCTAAGCCTTTAACCTTTAAACAAAAATCTACATCATTAAAGGCAACAGATAGGTCCTTTTCATTCAAACCGTTTACGGCATCGAAATGCGTGCGTTTAACTAACAAGCAAGCTGCGGTGACGGCACTGTAGTTGTTTGTTGCAACAATTCTATTTAAGTAACCCTTATGAAATCGAGGAAAGTTCTTATGAGCATGGCCAGCGCCACCACCATAGCCTAGAACAACACCAGCATGCTGTATCCTTGTATCAGAATAAAGCAGCTTTGCACCAACACAGCCAACATCTTCGCGCTCTGCATGACCCACCATATAAGTAAGCCAATCCGGCGATATAACCTCAATATCGTTATTAACTAGCCCAAGGATGGAGCCTTTTGCATGTTCAACACCGAAGTTGTTAATGGCAGAATAGTTAAATGGCGCTGGATATTTAAGAACTCTTACTTTATCCAGAGTATCTAAGTACTTAAAGTACTCTATGCTTTCTTGTTCGTCTGAGCCGTTATCAATGAGTAATATTTCGTAATTTTGATATGTTGTTTTTTCTAAAATTGACTCGATACAACCTTTAACTAAGGCTTTCCCATTTTTGGTGGGAATGATCAGGCTTACCAACGAATTACTATTGGGCCAACAAAGTCGGTTCACGCTAAACTTTTCATCGAAGTCGACTACAGCACTAGTGTGACTTTCTATCACTTTTTTTACGCGTTTGAGCGTATTAAGCCTGTTCTCTTTTACAGATGAGAGATGCACCAACGGCAACGGCTTGCGATGAATATACACGTCCTTTTTAGTTAAAGACAACTCTGTAATTAGCTCGGCGATTGTAGTTTGGTGAGAAATGTGTAGCGACTTTATTAACGAAGTTTTAATCATTACGCCACTATTGATGTAGGCCGTAGAGTATTGAAGCTCAGGGTTCCAACTCGGAAGAAATCTTGGTGATGATTTAGCTCCATCATTATCAACTTCATCAGTGTCGCAATAAACTAAGTCGCTTTCTTTCAAAGCATCATATAAATGGCTAACAGCTGATTTCTCTAATGAATCACCACCGTTTAGCAATAGCGTAGGAAACTGGTTATCAAATTGTGAAATTTGTTTTTCTAATACATCTAGATCCGATTTACCGACTATTAAACAAGTACCAACACCAAGAGACTTAAGTTGTTCTTCCGTTATGCCTTGGCTGTCAGTGCCAAATATTATGGCTTGCCACCCATCAACCTTAGCTGCTGACTTTGAAAAAGTAGACTTATTTACTCCAAGCCAGTAATTGTATAGCGCCTGCGTCTGCTTGGGCGTTGGGGCATCGAAAAATAGACCAGACTTTCTTACTAACCGAACGTACAAAGCGGTTAAACGTTCATTTTGCTTAAGCTTGTCTTTCAAATTTTTAGGAATAAGTTGAAGGGCGGCACGTGCTGACCGCATAGCAATTTTTTTCATGTAGACGATTTAGTGCCTTAAAAATAAAGAAAGCCGCTTAATATGAAAGCAGCTTTCTAGTTTAACACTTGTAGATTTGTATGGATATTAGCTTCCGGTGCCTAAGCGTTCACCTTGATAACTACCGTCTAATACTGCTTTCCACCAGCCTTCATTCGCTAAATACCACTCAACGGTTTTACGAATACCGCTTTCAAACGTTTCTTGTGGCTTCCATCCTAGCTCACGCTCAATTTTGCTAGCATCAATTGCATAGCGCATATCATGTCCTGGGCGGTCTTGAACGTAAGTGATTTGCTCAGCGTATTTACTATCTTTCGGCTTAACTTCATCCAAAATTGAGCAAATAGTTTGCACCACTTCAATGTTCTGCTTTTCGTTATGCCCACCAATATTGTAGGTTTCACCAATTTCCCCATTCAGTGCAACCACTACCAATGCGCGTGCATGGTCTTCTACATACAGCCAGTCACGAATTTGATTACCTTTTCCATATACAGGCAACGGCTTACCAGCTAACGCATTTAGAATAACTAATGGAATAAGCTTTTCTGGGAAGTGGTACGGGCCGTAATTATTTGAGCAGTTAGTTACAAGCGTTGGTAGCTTGTATGTGCGAAGCCACGAACGCACCAGCTGATCTGAACTTGCTTTACTTGCTGAGTATGGCGAGCTTGGCGCATACGGCGTAGTTTCAGTAAAGAGTGGAAGCTCTGTGCCTGGTTCAACTTCATCCGGGTGAGGAAGGTCACCGTATACTTCATCGGTAGAAATATGATGGAACTTAAAGCCTGCTTTTTTATCGCCTTCAAGTGCTGACCAATACGCTCTTGCTTGTTCAAGCAAGGTGTACGTGCCTACAACATTGGTTTGAATAAATTCGCCTGGCCCGTCAATTGAACGGTCTACATGAGATTCTGCAGCCAAGTGCATGATGATATCTGGCTGGTGCGTGTTGAAAACACGCTTTACTTCTTCAGCATCACAAATATCAACTTGTTCAAAGTTGTAACGATCGCTGTCTGAAACTGACGTTAATGACTCTAGGTTACCCGCATAAGTTAGCTTATCTAAATTGACCACAGTGTGGTCGGTTTCGTTTATAAGGTGACGCACCACTGCTGAGCCAATAAAACCCGCACCACCTGTTACTAAAATTGTTTTACTCATTTTCTTTTTACCAAAAATATAATTCTGTTTTTGCCATTTAAGCTTTCAATTCGTCTAGCATTCTGGCTAATTGCTTGCGCCAGTGAGCAGGCTTACACGACACAAAGGCTTCACGCGCAGTTTGTTTATCTAACACGCTGTAATGAGGGCGTTTCGCAGGTGTTGGATATTGACTTGAAGGTATAGGTAATATTGGGATCAATTTGTCCAGCAAACCTTTTTCAATGCCTAACTCTTGAATAGCTAAAGCAAAGTCATACCAACTTGCTACGCCTTCGTCGGTCCAATGATAAACACCAGCGGTTTTATTCTCTGCGGCAGAAACACAAGCTTCAGCCAACCCTTTTGCCCAGGTTGGCGTACCTATTTGGTCGTCTATTATGCCCAACTGAGGTTTTTCAGCCATCAGACGCAGCATGGTTTTCACAAAGTTATTGCCATGAGACGAATATACCCAAGCAGTTCTAATCAAACAGCTTGTTTCTGGGAGTACCTCAAGCAAAGCTCTTTCGCCGTCCGCTTTTGACTTGCCGTAAGCACCTTGCGGCTCGATAGGGTCATCAGTTAGATAGGGCGAACCTTTGTGGCCGTTAAATACATAGTCGGTAGACACATGCACCAAGAAAACTGCATTAGCTTTACAAAAATTAGCCAAATTTCTAACGGCAGCCGAATTAATGGCATTACACGCTTCGGTATCTTCTTCAGCTTTATCAACAGCCGTATAGGCAGATGCATTTATTAAAACATCAACCGATAAAGGCGATAGCGTTTCTTCAATATTAGTGGCGTTCGTAATATCAATATCGTCACGCCCTAAAAACGTAACTTGGTGATCTCTATTTTCTAGCTCTCGAGAAAGCTCAAACGCTAGCTGCCCAGACTTACCTATAATTACAATATTCATTAATCGCTAGTACCCTATAAAAAACCAGTAAAAAACCAATATCAGTTAAAAGGTAGGGGCATCTACAAAAGCCAAACCCGCCTCATCTTTACCTGATAAAGAAGGCTTCTCACCCTTTACTAATGGCCAGTCGATATTCAAAGTAGGGTCGTCGTACTTAACTGATATTTCAGATTCCGGGTGATAATAGTCTGTGCACTTATACACGAACTCAGCAGAATCACTGGTTACATAAAAGCCGTGAGCAAAGCCCGCAGGTACCCATAACTGACGTTTGTTCTCTGCTGATAACGTTACCCCAACCCACTTACCGTATGTAGGTGAATCTTTACGCATATCTACAGCTACATCATATACTTCACCGCTAACTACGCGCACTAATTTGCCTTGGGTTTGCTCCATTTGGTAATGAAGACCACGAAGAATACCTTGGCTAGATTTAGAGTGATTATCCTGAACAAAATCTACATCTGCGCATTCTTTCTTAAACCAATCGGTACGAAAGGTTTCTAGAAAAAAACCGCGCTCGTCGCCAAATACTTTCGGCTCAATAATCATGACGTCAGGGATACTAGTTTTAACAACTTGCATGGTCTGCTATTCCATATTTTTCATGGTATTAATTTTTTCTAACAACACTCTAACTAATACCATAATTTTGAGTAACGAAATCAATTCCAGAAGGAATACTAATTTTTCTAAGTTTTAACCTCTCTGTTATCGAAAACGGACTTAAATTAAAACTGAGGGTCAGTTTTCCCTATAGTTGTATTGATGGTCTAAGAACCATTTGTAAGTGGCTTTCAATCCTTCTTCCAAGTCATAGGAATATTTCCACCCCATTGATTGAATACAGGACACATCCATGAGCTTTCGAGGTGCTCCGTCCGGTTTAGAACTATCCCAAATAATATCTCCATGAAAACCCGTAACTCTTGCAACGGTCTCAACTAACTCCTTTATGGAACAATCCTTGCCAGTACCAATGTTTACGTGACTATTCATAACTTCTGTATGTTGTTCGTATACACTTTTATCAACATTCATCACATAAACACATGCGTCTGCCATGTCGTCTACATGCAAAAACTCTCGCATTGGCTTCCCACTGCCCCACGCAACGACCTCTTTATCACCTCTCATAGCTGATTCATGAAAACGCCGTAACAAAGCTGGTATTACATGAGAGTTCTCAGGATGGAAATTATCGTTAGGACCATATAAGTTTGTTGGCATCACAGAGCGGAAGTCACATCCATACTGACGGTTATAGCTTTCACAAAGCTTTATTCCAGCGATCTTAGCTATTGCATATGGCTCATTTGTTTCTTCCAACTTGCCGGTCAATAGCGCATCTTCCTTCATAGGCTGAATCGCTAGTTTGGGATAAATGCAACTTGATCCCAAGAAGAGTAATTTTTTTACACCAGTTTCATAGGCAGCATTAATTATGTTAGCTTCTATCATCAAATTTTTGTAAATAAAATCTGCAGGATAACTATTGTTCGCATGTATGCCCCCAACTTTTGCCGCTGCAAGATAAACCTCGTCAAAACTATTCTGCGAAAAAAACTTTAAGACATCACTCTGTCGAGTTAAATCTAATTCTTCCCTTGATTTAGTAACGATATAACAGTCAGATCTTTCCTTCAGCTTTTTGACGATAGCCGCACCTACCATACCGCGATGTCCAGCAACAAAGATTTTTTTCATAATATTCTCTTAATCCTTAGATACTTACTCGCACTATTCTTTGGCAACAGAAACAGAAAAACCATGTTTTTTAAGTAATGCATGTTGTTTAGCTCTCTCAAGATCGCTTTGCACCATTTCACTGCACATTTCTTCTACCGTAATTTCAGGTATCCAGCCTAGTTTCTCTCTAGCATAAGTAGGATCACCCAGTAGCGTCTCAACTTCAGCGGGCCTGAAATACCGAGGGTCTACTCTTACAATAACGTCCCCTACGCTAACACCTGGGGCCAATGTATTGTCCACCTGAGTAACTGTAGCAATTTCACTAGAATCATTACCACTAAACTCAACTGTAATGCCTGCCTCAATAGCAGACATACGCACAAACTCCCTTACAGAGATTTGCTTTCCTGTTGCAATAACAAAATCTTCTGGTTCATCTTGTTGAAGCATCATCCACTGCATACGCACGTAATCCTTCGCATGCCCCCAATCTCTTAGTGCATCCATGTTACCTAAATACAAACACGTTTCTAACCCTTGTGCTATGTTTGCTATTCCTCTTGTAATTTTTCTGGTTACAAAGGTTTCTCCCCGACGAGGAGATTCGTGATTAAATAAAATCCCATTACATGCGTACATGCCATATGACTCACGATAGTTAACTGTAATCCAATAAGCATACATTTTTGCAACTGCGTACGGTGAACGTGGATAAAAAGGAGTTGTTTCCTTCTGTGGAGTTTCTTGAACTAACCCATAAAGTTCTGACGTAGATGCTTGATAAAAGCGAGTCTTTTTCTCCATACCCAAAAAACGAATAGCTTCGAGCAAACGCAAAGTTCCGATTGCATCTACATCCGCGGTATATTCAGGCGCCTCAAAAGAAACAGCAACATGTGACTGAGCGCCTAAATTGTATACTTCATCGGGCTGCACCTCTTGTAAGATACGAGTTAAATTTGAAGTATCAGTTAAATCGCCATAGTGGAGATGAAATTTCGGATCTTCATTATGGGGATCCTCGTAAATATGATCTATTCTCTCTGTGTTAAATAAAGATGCGCGACGTTTAATTCCGTGAACTTCATAACCTTGCTCTAAAAGGAATTCCGCTAAATACGAACCATCTTGCCCAGTGATTCCGGTGATTAGTGCTTTTTTCATTTTAATGTTTAAACCTAACAGTCAATCTGCTTTATAAATCTAATTCTTGAACTAAACGTGACGCTGACTCGATTGCAGCATCCATGTTAAAATATTCCCACTCAGCAAATCTGCCGACAAGGTAAATATTTGCTTTCCTTAATTCTTTTTTTATCAAGAATATTTTATTTCTAGTGTTTTCATCTTGTATTACATATGAAAAAGGCTCACTATTTGCGGCAATTGGAGTTAAATTTCCAGGGAGCTTGGTGATTTCGCTTTTCATTTCGGCGAAAGAAACATCGCCAGAAAACTCTACTGTACAACTCATCCTACCTGAAGTGTTATTGTTTGAAGGTGCAAAGCCACCAGTGTAAATAATTCTATGCGCTTTAACCCTGCTGTCTGGTAAATATAACCATGAAATATCCGTATGATCACATTCGCATAACAAGTTACTTGTTCCGTGAAAATTGAAGTTATCTGCTTCATTCAAAGCCTCCAATATGTTCGGATCATCCGTGCGTAGAATATCTTTCAGTTGATTTATTCTTCCTGTATAGATAAGTCTGTCAACATAATTTGAGTTGACAGAAAGTTTGCCTCCAAAGAATCTTATCTCGCTGACTTCTGTCTCGTAACTAACGTTTAAATTCTTAGCTAAAGTATCCGCGATAAATTGAGACCCTCCTTCACGCGGATAGTAGAACGTAGAATGCACCATCTCGCTTTCTTCAACTCTAAAAATATTATTCATAATAATATTCGAAAGGTTTGGCATAGGGAGCTTGCCGCTAAGCCAACTTAATGAAACTTCTCTCAGGTCGCATTGCCATATTTTCTCATTATAAGGAAAGAAATACAGCTCACAAAGTGTATGACCAAATGTTGTCAACAAATAATCTTTAAAATTACTTTGTGAAACATCTGGGCTTTGAGATTTTAATAAATCTTCTATTACTTCAGCCACTGTATTTTCGGAAAGCTGAAATAGGTTATTTTCGATTGGATAACCAACAAAAACGTTATCTAAAAGAATTTTTGCATTTCTTTTTACTTTAATAAAATCTTTGTCTTTATCAAAAAAAGACCAAAACCAATCTAGAACTTTCTCGTTCTTAGAGTTGAAAACGTGTCCTCCTACTTTATGATATAGGATTCCTTGCTCGTGCGAGCACTCTATAAGCCCACCAGGTTTTGAGTTTCGTTCAAGAACTTCGACATCAGAAACCTTCTCAGAAATTAAATGCGCTGCAGCCAACCCGCTGATACCCGAACCTACTATTTTAACTTTCAAAGTAACTTCCTTTTAAATTACATCTTCATATTTTTGTCTGACATTAATTCTATCAAAGGTTCCAGAAAAATCTTCCAATCAAAGTCATACTCGCCATACATTGCCGTACTACCAACGACTTCGCTTTCTTTTAAGAACACAACTTGTTCAGATTCCTCTGCAACATCGTTCCAAAACTTTTGTTGGTTCAAGTGTGCGAGGTTACCATGAGCAACACCTGCTTTGGACACCAACCAAGAATTTAGAACCAAGCCCGAACCTATGACACTAATAAACGATGAAACATGATGTGCCCACATCACACTTTCTTTGAAGGGTAAATCAATACCGTAGAAGACCGATATTGACTCTTTTTCCAATGCAGGTGCAATCGCATCAGCTAATGAAATTGAATCACCAAAACCATCCAGAAACACAGCAAAGTTAGGTATAGAATTAGCCAAGCTCTTGGACAACTCAATTACGCCGCTAATTTGACTTTTCCATGCTTTATTGTGAGATCTCAAATTAACCCATAGCACATTATTCTTTTCGCATGTTGACTTAATAAAATTGAACTTAGCCTCATCTAGCCCATTCTTACATGCTGAGAATATCCTCTTTTGCATTCGTCTTGTTATATTAAGACCAACGGGTTTTATCCATGTTCTCTCTTCGTCATACAAATCACTATCGTAATTTAATATGTCAGAAGGCTGCTTCAACTTTGTATGTTTATGAAACTCGATTTCAGGAAACAGTTCTTCTACTGAAAGCCAGCGATTTGGACATGAAACAATGTCAAAATCTTCGTATTGGGCTCCCATCTCGATTACTCTCTCTATTCCAGACATTTCCTGCCAAAAGTAGTGACCTAAGTTCTCTTTGAGCCCAACTAATAATGTTTTTCTTTTGTTTCCTATATGAGGTCTATTTGGTGTTGAATTATATGATTGATAAAGGCGGCTTTTTTTTAAGCGACGAACACTGTTTGACATCATTTCTACCATTGCATCCTGCTTTTCAGGTGCATCTAGCATAAATACGGCAGAAAGCTCTGGTATTATGAGCGCTGCACGCCGCCCATGCCACCTCCCGACCAGAATAAAAAACTCATGAACATCGCTAAAAGCAAAAGCAACATGATATAAATCACATGGCAATGACATAAATGCTTTGATAGCTTTTCCGTTAAAAGGACTATTTACAACAAAATCATCGTTAAAAGATAGGCTCTTTTGATACTCAGGTATCCTCAATGCGCTGTGTCTTAGGATTGATGAGATATCGCTATTCTCTTTGATAATATCAACGGGATAAAATCTCTTGCCTGAAGTATCAGCCCAAATTTTTTTCTCAATTTCGACATTATCAGAGGCTAAATCTTGTATTGCTGTAGAGTCTAGCGACTTTTCTTTACAGAAATCGAAAAAAGAACCCAGTTCTAGACTCAAATTAAAGACGTTTAACACAAAAACTCCAATAAAATATTTCTTTGATATATTCTGAGAACAAAGCGTTTAAAATAGTGCGCTCAGTAATCACTAAACATATCCGTCACCCCAACTATAAACTTTCTAATTTTATCCGAGGCCTTCTACTAACGAGCTTAGTTTAATTACTTAACCCGGTCATGTAAAACTTGAATCAGGTAATCACCATAACCGCTTTTCCTAAGAGGAGTTGCTAGCCGCTCTAACTGCTCAGCATCGATATACCCCATACGGAATGCTACTTCCTCAGGGCAACATACTTTTAAGCCTTGGCGTTTTTCGATAGCCGCCACAAAGTTCGCAGCATCGAGCAATGAATCAAGCGTACCTGTATCCAACCATGCTGAACCACGTCCCATTAATTCAACCTTCAAACTTCCATCTTGAAGATACAAGTTGTTTAAATCGGTAATTTCTAACTCACCGCGATGCGAAGGTTTAACTTCTTTCGCAAAGTCTACTACACGATTGTCGTAGTAATAAAGGCCTGTAACTGCGTAATTTGATTTGGGATTAGACGGCTTTTCCTCTATAGATAAAGCATTCCACTTTTTATCGAAATCTACAACTCCATAACGCTCCGGGTCGTGAACATGATAGCCAAACACTGTGGCTCCATGCTCCTGTTTAAATGCATTTTGTAACGATAATTTTAAGTCGTGACCATAATATATGTTATCACCAAGCACTAAAGAGCAACTGTCGTTTCCAATAAAATCTTCGCCAATAAGAAACGCTTGAGCCAAACCATCTGGTGAAGGTTGAACCGCGTATTGAATACTTATACCCAGCGACGAACCATCACCAACCAGGTCTATGAAACGTTGCTGTTCTTCTGGCGTAGTAATAATTAATATATCACGAATTCCTGACATCATTAGTGTCGTTAGTGGGTAATAAATCATAGGCTTGTCATAAACCGGCATGAGTTGCTTACTAACGACTTTGGTTAGTGGGTGTAGGCGGGTACCTGACCCGCCAGCTAAGATAATTCCTTTTCTCATCGTCTTCTACATCTCTGTTACTTTTCTATCTATTAAAAGTCCGCAAATTGAAGTTTCTCTTGTTCCTTCGTATTTTACGCCTTTAACTAATTTTGTACTGGGCTGAATATGCGTATGAAATATCGTCATCTCACCAATAGAGGACCTAGGCACTTTCCAAACAGTATACCGAGAGTAATAACTAAATTGGTCGTAGCCAATAATTTTGTGATAGCTCTTTCCATTAAGAGATACCTCCAATATCCCCGACTTGGGACCTTTAACATACCACACACCGACTATCGCGCAATTACCAGGTACGACAACCTTAAATTTGCTGCCCTCTAGTATGTCAAAAGTCGCGAATTCGATATTTCGTCTTTCAAACTTTCCAGAGCTTTCAAGGAAACTACAATTGTCTAGTGATATAAAGGATTTAGATACATTGAAAGAAGGGTTATATTCTTTGATCTGATTGCTACACGAACTAAGGTTTTCAAATATGGCATTTGCGTACAATAACGCCCCCTTAGGTGAAGTGTGTGTTCCATCCCTCAAGTAATTGGGTAGTTTGCCAGCAGCATCCAAACCTATCATTTCATCAATCAGTGATATTTCTATAAGATTATGAGATGCGCAAAAATTCTTTACTGCTTGCGTTAGCTTATCCGCTTCGTAATTAACATCCCCTCGATAAAGCTGTAAAAACCTAATCGCAATATTTTTCGCACTGCAGAAAGATAGAATGTATGACAAGTCATCAGTATATCTCTGTGGGTTACTTTCGCTATACCTAAGACAAGTTGAAATTTCGAAAACTACTTCATCAAAATTTTCTAACGCAAGGTTATCTAAAATGTAAGGCACAGCCCATAACGCTAACCCTCCGATAGCTTTATTTTCAACGTTTATTTTATCTCTATACTGCCGCTTCAATTCAAAAATATAGCCATGGGTTTCTTCTGTCACACTAAACCCAAAAAAGAGGATTTTTCTATCTTTTAAACGTGGTAACACTATTTAGTCCATTAAACGGTTAGTAGAGCGAGACGCTTCCTCAAAGCTAAGGCTGGGAAACTTTCTTTTTAGAGTGACATCATAAACTGAAGAAAGCTTTCCGTAACTATTATCTAGCATTTTGCAAGTCGTGTTCATTAAACCGCAAGCAACAGCTATATGCATTCTGTTTGTTGTTATCTCTCTCGCTAAATAACAAAAATAGAGCATTTCCGCAGTGCTCTTAAAAGCCAAATCAGGTGTCACGCCAGAACGAAATATGTCTGATATATCAAAGTTTTGCTTAGGAATAGATATAGTGCTTTCAGCACCTCCGCGGATACATGACATGTTCTCAAAAGCCAAATGATGAAGGTTTGCTATTCCTTTCTGTAGCAATTTTTCTTCGAAGCTTTTTATGTTTTCATTATTATCTTTCCATTGCGTTAGAACTTCATCGACATCCATATAGACAGCCATGTCATGTGACCGATAGTAATGAGCGCTGGTGCCTAACCTTTCTAGATACTGGACCGAATCATTCTCTCTACAGAAAAGTGTAATGTTTTCTCTCAAGCCTTTGATTATCTCTTGATGTCCTCGAATGGAGTGAGAGAGCAGCACAACTTGGTTTGAAGAACCCGACAAAACTTTGAGGAAGGAAGCAATGGCACCATACATTGGTACGAAGTTTCCCCCACCTCCAAGTACTATCTTGGAATTTTGAAGCTTCGCTGCTTTTCCAGGTGAGGTAATTATTTCGAAAGTAATATTCATCGCAGCGAAAATTTGATATGTAGCTGCAGCAATCATTGAATCGCCAGCATTACCCTGATTTGGGTAATAGTAAATTTTTTCACCAGCGAAACCAGTTAGAATCTCAAATAATTCAGGGTTTTCTTTTTCGAACAAGTCCAGATTAACCATTGTTACTTAGCCACCATTTTCCATTTATCAACGAAGCTTTTATCCATGCCTGGTCTTGATGCTGTTCCCATCCAAACATCTGCAATACTTCCTACATCAATTGCGATCCCTCCTCTTGCTTTGACCGTCGTTGCGTAAGGCTTAGATAGAATACCCGCTGCAATGATGTAAACCGCGCCCTCGTACGGAGGATTTATAGAATCCAAAATAGATTGATAGGCATCAGGGTAATGGCGAATGTTCTCACTTTTGCCCGCGACTGAGGCCTGCATTGGAACATTAATACTCTGAGTTTTAGGTATATTGTACTCAGCAGCGAAAATTGATGCCATTTCAGGGTAACACGTAATAAAACCACAGAAGGGTAAATCCTGAAGTAATTTTGAATAGTAGGGCAATAGCGCTCGGCTGTACCATGTACTTGACCAGATAACGTCACTAAACTCAGAGAGCGCCCAGTTTGAAGGGCTAGAGAAAAAATTATAGACCCCCCTCATTCCAACCATACCTCTTGTATCAATTGTTTCCAGCGGTGTATTAAAACTACGACTTATCGTTCCTCTCTCAGGGGCTCCGATAACGTCTGCATTCTTAACCGCATCCAACACGATTTCGGTGAAAAAATCAGAATGATTAACCATCACTCGCTGGTCGCCAAAATATATTTGAGATATCTTTTTGAGGCAGTACTCAGAAAGACTTGGCCACTGCCCCATCGCGTTAAACAAGACATTGCCGTCAGCATCACCAAGTCTCACTAAAGATGCAGGCGTTTTTGAATCAATTTTTTCTTTAAAAAAATGATAGAGTCTGTTTCCCGCTTTGTCCCCAACATAGATGTCTTTACATGCTTGAGCTACTTTATCAAACTGGTTTAATGAATCAGCTTCACCAATATTATTGTTGTACTCTATAAATTCATCAGCGGCTTCTTGTTGTGGTGGCCACCAGTGTTTGATAGAAAGATTATGAGTGTTATGTGACAAAAAATTTCTCCTGCACTTTGTCCATAGTTCTGATTGCGATGGTACCAGAGGCAGCAAAACTATTCACTTTTTTATACCAACTCCCCCATATTTTTGGAGCTTTCCAGTATCTAAATCGTCCACAGAAACCCATGTTGTTACTCAATGCAGGAAAATTTGATACCCTTAACTTCTCGCTTTAAAAAACGTTCTCTTTAATCGATTTCAAACCTACACTCTGATGGTAATTTTTAATGCAAGTTTACGTTCACGTCGGCCCCCCAAAAACAGGTACATCCTCTATACAAGCCTGGCTTGTAGAAAATCGCGACGCTTTACAAAAATTTCGTATCTATTACCCTGAGCATCCCGTTGACGAAAATGGTGTGAGCTCAGGAAATCTAGCTTCGTTATTCGATAAAGATGATTCGAGTAAGCTAACATTTTCAAAAGAAAAGTTTCAGCTACTCAAATCAATTTGCAAGTCGCATGATTCTAAAATACTGCTTCTTTCATCTGAGTTTTTCTTCCAAGAAATCAATCAGATTATTGCTGCTATTCCTGAAGTAAAGTTTATATACTACCTAAGGTTTGAACTGGAGACTTTAGACTCTTCTTATAATCAAAAAGTAAAACGTCACAATGAGACGAATAAATTTGAATCCCCCAGAAAAGGTTTATCTAGCAACCTTCGCAAGCTGTGGCAACTATTAGCCAAATACCCTGACCAGTTCATTATTCGTTATTTTGCCTACGATCTCTTTTTTGGTAACGAACTGATTAAGGATTTCCTACGTTGTCTTAAAATAGATAATCTAGATGTCGCCAGTTTAAAAAAGGTCAACTCCTCTTACTCGCCCAGTGCTGTTGAGTTCAAAAGAAAAATGAATATTTTAGAAGATCAATATTTGTTGCACCAGATAGACCTAATGTTACAAAAAAATCATCCATCTTCTTTTTCATATACTTTTATGGATGAAAAACAGTATGAGTTACTTAAACAGGAATACATTTCTCAATTGAAAAGCTTTTTTATGAGGTTCCCACTTCATGACTTCGATCTTTTCTTAAATTATTGTCGCAACACACGGGTTCGCAAAAGCATACCTCAAAAGATTGTTCAGCATAGTTTTGATCAAATTCTCCATGATATTTTGAATAATACCGAGATAGTGAGTTCTATTTCGCGAGCAATTCAAGAGAAGCGTAAGACATTAGCGACAACTTTTACTGAAACTGAAATAGATTCTCTATTAAATAGTATTGAACAGAAAAAAAATGTCAGACCTAGTTTAATTTCGAAATTATTTCGCTTTTTTTCGCCCTTAGTTGTCAGAAAACGATATTGAGATAAATGTGAAATACCTGATAGATAAATTGAAAACCGAACTAAGCTGCTTACTGATTCCTAAAAAAAGAAGGCAACTAAAGCTTGCGCAGATTTTAAAGAGTTCTGAGTTTTTTGATGAGGGGTGGTATTTAAATGAATACCCTGACGTGGCTTCTTCTGGCACGTCAGCTTCATTCCACTATATATCAAATGGATTTAGCGAAGGTAGGCTACCGGGCCCGTTGTTTGATGAGGAGTATTATGTTGGTCAACTTTCAGAAGCTATTCCAGCCGGTCTTCCTCCGCTAGTCCATTATGAATTGTATGGTAGAGCCAAAGGTTTTGAAGCTAAAAAGGAAATTGCCGGAAAAATCTGGTGGGAAAACCTTGCAAAGACATCCAGACTACAAATAAGTGAACAGTTCATTTTTGACTCTGTGGCGAAGCCCGTAACTATTGTTATTCCAATTTTCAATGGTGCACGCTTTGTAAAGAGATGTATCGATAGCGTATTGCAAGTGAGCGGAACTTTTCAGATTATTTTAGTTGATGACTGTAGTGATGAAGTCGAGATATCTGATTTACTAAGAGCCTACTCTAAACACAGTAATGTTTCAGTTATACAAAACCCAGAAAATAGAGGCTTTACCAAAACGGTCAATAGGGGAATCCAAGCAGCTTCGGGTAGCGATATTATAATTCTCAATTCTGATGCTGTGGTTCCACGCTCGCTAATAGTAAACTTAAAGTATGCAGCCTACCGTAAAGAACGAATCGGTACTGTAACTCCACTATCAAATTCTGCTGGGCCCTTTTCCGTCCCAGTTCAAAGAATAAACTCTCTTAAGCCCTATACACCAGACGAGTTAACTAGGCTTTTTTCTCACGGCCTCCAACTCGAGTCATTAGACGTACCAACTGGACACGGTTTCTGTATGTACATCAAATCTAGTGTATTGGAATCGACTGGCTTATTGGACGAAAAAGCTTTTCCTAGAGGATATGGTGAAGAGAACGACCTTTGCTTCAAAGCACGTTTAGCTGGTTGGATAAATACAGTTGACCCAAGCACATTTGTTTTTCACGAAGGCACAAAATCATTTAAAACGGAAAAAGTGAAGTTAGTCGAAAATGGTGTAGCGAAATTAAATGAACGTTATGAAGGCTACGATGCGCAAATAAATAAAGGTTTTTCGTCAAAGCAATTTCAATTCATGAAAAGGCACGTTTCATTTTTAATAGAAAACTTTGATTGCCTTATTTCACAGTGTAAGCCGAGAATACTATTCGTTATCGCAACCGAAGATGGAGGAACTGCAAAGACTAATAAAGACCTTATGAAATCCATTCAGGATAAGTACGAGACTTTTCTCCTTAAAAGTAACACGAGGAGAGTAAGCTTGTACTTAGTAATCGGGCAGGAAGAGTTCCATCTAGAAACTTATTACCTGAGTTTACCAATAAGACCGTATCCTCATGCTAGCCCTGAATACGACAATCTTCTTTTAAACCTCGTTCATTTGTGGTCAATAGAGTTAGTCCATATTAGACAGATTGCTTGGCACAGTTTAGATTTTATAAGAGAAACGCTGCGGCTTGGTATACCAACTGTATATTCAATTCACGACTTCTACCCAATTTGCCCATCAGTTAAATTGCTAGACAACAACAATAATTACTGCGGTGGCCAGTGTACGCAGGGTATTGGTATGTGTAATATCGAACTATGGCCTAAAAAGTATTTCACGAACTTAAAGCATAACGAAGTGAAGATATGGCGCCAAATGTTTAATACAATGCTAACGCATGTTCACTCAATCGTTACGACATCCGAATTTGCTAGAAATGTAACGAGACAAAATTTACCATCTACCTTAGCCAAACCTTTTCACGTCATTCCTCACGGTCGTGACTTTCCTAGTTTTGCTGTTTCTGCAGTTAAACCTAATCAAGGGAAAATAGTAAAATTGCTCATGTTAGGTACGATAGTAAGAAGCAAAGGCAGTGACTTCATTTTGCCGATTTTAGAGAAGTTTCCGAATTTTGAAGTTCACTTACTTGGTAAACTAGCTGGTATCGAAATAAAACACCCACGATTTTATGAATACGGTGCTTATAAAAGGGATGAAATTTCAACTAAAATAGAAAACATCAAACCAAGTTGGGGGCTACTCTTGTCAATCTGGCCTGAGACCTGGTGCCACACCTTAACAGAAATGTGGGCCTTTGGACTTCCAGTAGTGGCTTTCGATAATGGAGCTGTAAAAGAGCGAATTTGTTCGAATAAATGTGGTGTACTCGTAAAAAACGCAGACATTGATGACTTATTTAAAATTCTGAGTGAGATTTCAGAGGCAACCTACTGGCAGAAATACGTTGACAATGTGACTCAATGGCAGAACAACGAAGGAAAAAATCAATCTTTAAAAGAAATGTCTGATAAATATATTCAACTCTACGACAGTATAATGAATGAAGGCAGACGAAAGCTTATGTGATGAAAATTATAACACTCTCTCCGAATGTAGAGGTGTGTAGTATTTAATTCATGTAACAGCAAAAAGCCTTTGTCATTTCGGATAATACTTCTTACTTTGTGACTATTTGCAGTAGAGTGATGTACCCTGTGCTAACTGTGTTAGAAACAATTCGGATAGAATACAACTGAACAATGATTTCCGTAACTACCGAAGAAACCTTTTAAAAAATAACAGTATATGACTATAAGTAGAATTATTTGTAAGGCTTTTCGATTAGGACGCCTTCAACGCTCTAACGAATATGACCACGTAAATTTAGAACAACCAACAAAGCGTCAAAAGTTAAAATTTGAATCAACTTCACGGAATCACACAAACATCAAACTGATCTCTCACCATATACCTAAAACTGCTGGTAGTTCGTTTGGTAAAGCACTAACCCAAGCGTATGGGAGAGAATGTATATTTGGTGTTTATAAAGATACTGGGGCAAGTTTATTAACAAACGGACAAGATATAAGTTTGCCAAAAGACGTTTGTGTTTTACACGGCCATTTTGCTAGCCATGTAAATCATAAAACAATGTTTCCAAATGCTAAAAGGATCTGCTGGATAAGAGACCCGGCAGAAAGGCTCTGGTCACTAACTAAACATATTTTAAGAAATAAGCAGCCTATTACGCATTACCAAAGTCTGTTGAATTATGTCAAAAATGAGGATGAATTATCAGTTGAAAAAGCCTTTACTCTCGTTTTGCTGAAACCGGAGTTTGAAGTCATTCGGAATGACTATCAAAGATATTTTCACCATATCTCTCCAGAGGAATTTGATTTTGTTGGCTCAATGCATAGATATGAAGATGGCTTATCAGAACTGGAAAACTTGATAAATCTACCGCTTGAAAGCCTCAGAGAGAACACAGCACCCGACTCAGAAAGCTTAGTAATGAAATATCCAGAAACTTACTTAAAAGCTAAAAGCCTATTAAAAGCCGAATTTAATTTAGTAAAGAAATTTTGTTAAATTAACCCTATAAAACGCATAGTTCATTTTTAGTATCTCGACTCCCCAATAAATCTCCTTGGGGTAGATGGAGATGGGATTAGCGCTCGAACTGAGTTATTCGCTCATATCAATGAATAACTCAGAATTTTTTACACCGCGTCATACTCTTATCTATACAAGCACTGCTCGAAGCCCTAAGACGATTTCAATAAGTTGTCTGGAGTCGCACCTCAATGCTATAGCCTTGAGTGGGTTGAGTTTCTTTTAGGTTTTAGCGACTCTTCCTAAAAAGTGGTCAAGCAAGTTGAATCGACTTTCCCAACAGTTTTGGTCGATAAATTTCTGATAGATAGCATCATCAAATTGAGTTCCAATAGCATGCCTTACATTTTTGACAAACTCTTCTGAATCATTCGAAACTAAGACAGCATCGCAAGTAGGTAGATTGTCAATGTTAGTTGTAACTACAGGACGTTGATTACTTAAATAAACAAAGACCTTAAGAGGGTTCATATTGGTCGTAAGCGCTGTTTTTTTGTGAGGAACAATACATACATCAAACTCACTAATAACTGTATTAACATAGCGGTTTTCGACTACCCCAGGCATAAGAATGTTTGGAATTTCACTTAGTCGCTTAATATCAGGGTTCGCATGTGTTGAGCCGACAAGAACAATTAGTGCCGCAGGCATTTCATACGCTAACTTCTCTATTAGTCTGTCATCTATTTTTGATTCAAGGTTACCAACAAAACCAATTACCGGCCCTTCATGAGCACGAATACTATTAATGAATTCAGCTTGAAAATTGACTTGGCTTGGTCTTCTCTCACAACCGTTAGGTACTAAGTTCATGAAAGAGGTATACTCTGACATCGAATCATATACTGACTTACAATTAGCAAATGCTAAGTCCGCTTTGTATAGAATGCTTTCATAGTGCTTAGTTAGTCTAGCAACCTCTCTGTCGCTTACATTTGGCCAAGTTCTATGGTCATCGACAACATCCACAACTACGGACTTCGGCTCGAATATTTCAATCAAGTCTTCCGCTAAATAGTTTTTAGGGTAAAACCAGAATACAGATTCTTTCGGAACAATGCCCTCTCGTTCAAAGACTTTAGTCAAGAATTCGCTGTAGTCTTCCAACAGTGAAACTCGCCCCGGTATTGGAGTATCAGAATAATAGATACCTGGCTGATGAATGAAAACGTCGTAAGAGAGCTTTTCCTTGTCATGCTGACCAAGCTTTTTTTCATATGTCTTAATGTAGACAGCGCGCTCTTGAGTTAGCGTCGCTTGCTCACTGACTTTCTTGTTTAAATCAAAAGTTGATATGGGTGCATCGATGACTAGAACTTTTCTGACATCATCACGCTCTGAGAGCAATTTAGCGACCATATCGTGCCGACGTCCATACAGCCCTGAATCATTCTGTTTCCAGAATAACACCACATCTATTCCACTTAGGCTATTAGAGCGAACTTTGGGAACAAACGCATTTCGTAAACTCTCCCAAAATATCTCCTGTTCAGTAATGTCGATATTACCCTTCTTACTTAAAACTGACCTAAATATTTCACGTAAGGTTGATTCTGCAGATTTGTAGCTATAGTTTGATAAAAATTTCTCTTTACGTTTCTTAAGTTTTTCGGCGCTCGGTTTCCGATTTGCAACTGAATAGATTTGGGAAGCCAAGTCATGCTCATCTATTAGTTCTGCAACACCATCATCAACGAGCTGTTTCAGTGGAACTGTATTGGATACAAGCAAGGGCTTGCACATAGCTATTGCATCCATCGCTTTAGCTGGTAATTGGTATTTCGAAGTTTCGTGTGTAACATCTTGAGGCAAACAAACTAAGTCGGCCATCGATAGAATCTCTGGAATGGACGAAAAAGGCTGGTTTGGAATGTTGAGAAGCCTGCCGTTACTTAATCTCTCTAATTCACTAGTAACTCTTTTATCAGGTGAGGTTCCAACAACTACGAAAAGAAAGTTGTCATCGTTAATTTGAGCGACAGCCTGTGCGACTTTACCTATTCCTTTATGAACTCGTGGAGTTCCAAAAAACATAACTACCTTAGCTTTTTCGGGAACTCCATATTGGAGTCGCACTTTAGCGCTATCAAACCTAGATGGGTCAAACGTGGCTTCATCCCTAACGTGTGGAATCTGGTGACCACCAAACTCTTTTTCCAACGCGACGTTTGAAACAATGAACTCGTCAGCAAAGCCGACTAAATTGTGGCTAAGTTGTGTCCATTCACTCTCGTAAGGCTCAACAATGTTACTGAATTTTTCGGGGAATTCAGTCAACTCCGCTACAGGTATATCTGACTTTCCTTTCGTGAAAGATAATTCGTGGTCGTCGACATCAATTATAAGCGGAATACCTTTATTTGCTTTGAAAAGCATTCCTAAATTTACAGATGGCAACCTTGGTTTACACGCAATAACGATATCAGGGGTATAGCGTTCTACGATTTGTTCTGCTTCTTCCAATAACTCAGGGAGAAATTTGCCTTTTAAGGAAATTATCGGAATCTTCGACTCTCTAACTGGCTCCCATATATCTTTTCCGTACCGCTCGAACTGATAACCCGCAAGTAAAACATTACCTGCAACTCTTTGAACTGCCTCTGCAAGCATATAAGCCCTACCTAGTGGGTTATGCCCAATATCCCAGCTTATGACAAGCACTGTAATAGGGAGTTTTTTCAAATTCTGAGATAAAGGTATGTCTCTTCTCTCAACTCTTTTACTTTTGTATTGTTCTATGGGTTGCTTAACTGGTTGCGCTATTTTATCAAGGATGTTTCCGCCTCTTGACTTTACATTTGTGTATTCAACAAGAAAGCTAAAAATAGGAGCCTGGTTGGGAAATTGGTTCGACAATTCCTTAAGATATAAATTAGCTGATTCATAGTCATTGTGAATCAAGGCTTTACGAGCGAGTTCTAGCTTTTGTTGATATTTTTCAGTCATTGTTGCTTATCAGTAGGTGGGAGTTTGGTTGGTAGTTAAGATAAAAATACAAGGTTTGAGAATATCACACTGCGTCATGCGCTTACAATCGAGCCTTTATATCAACTACTCTCAAGAAATTTTCTCATTTTCCCTTGAAGCAATGCCAGACTATGCTGATTTTTCAGGGGGCTATAAGCTTCTCGTTTACAATCTCTTATCTGATCCACTCTCCGCTCTCTAAAACGTTCAAGCTCATGGTTAACACTATTTGCTTCCAACCAGCTGTTAAAGCTATTGTTTTTTTGAGAGAAGGCCTCAGAGTTGACGAAACTTTCTTCAATAGGTAGCAAATACATAGAATGACTCACGGACATTATGTTTGAAATTCGTTCTGCTGGGATCCGTACATATTGCGGAGCAAACAAAATGATCTTTCTGCTAGCAATCGTAAAAGCCTCACGCTGTTCATCTAAAAAGATTAAGCTCGCGTTTCCACCAATGCTTAACATTTTATGAGATTGCTTCATGTCTCCTAAAACTAACACATAAATACTTAGCTCTGCCTGGAAAAAACGTCGTACATAATTAATGAACCAAGCTAGTTCAATAAAATTTTCTTCTTCATAGACAAAAATCATTGAATAAACGCTTTCGAAGTTGGAGCATAGACTGGTTCCGACATCAAGGTACTCACGTTCGAAGTCTTTTGTTACCACTAGTTCAGCTAGTTTAAGAGCCGTAAGTTGATCGCTAGGGTTTCCGCACAAAGATGATAGAAGTCCTAGCGATGCTAATCGTTCAGCGTAAACCTTGCTGTTGTATAGTGCCTTATACACCGCAGCAAGAATTAAAGACTCGCGCGATAAATCAACAAGATGAATATTGTCAGCTCTGTGATTTAGTGCATATAGAATTAAAGAGCCAAGTCTTATTTCACCTGCACTTACGTATAAACAATCCGTTTGCCTCTGTTCTTGAGGCATGTTTTGGTAGGAACTTAACGCTATCCGCTCCCTACTAGAAATTACTGTAATCCCAACGCTACTTTTTTGGTTTTTATAAAAATCGAAAAGACTATCTGCTATGGAATGACTTTCGGTAAATGCACCTTTGGCAATTATCATCGTACGTGTGACACGCTGTTCCTTGTACAAGCTTTCTCTCAAGTTTTCGAATGTGTATTGGAAAGAGGGAGCTAGCGAAGGAATTTCTTGTGTTAAAAAAATTAGCGATGACAATGCCTCGTAAGCGCTAAACTGTTTTTGATAAAACGGCATTACTAAAGAGTTAGTCTCTTTATTAACTTTAGCTTTTGCTTCAAACGCAGAAGACTTTATCCAGAAAGGAATATTATTATTATCAACCTTTGCAGAGCTAATTAAAACGCCATCGTCCTTGTAGTGATTCGTGTCATCCGAGTTTATATACGATGCCCATCGTTTTACAAAAATATGTCTATTAGGTTTAACATTATCAAAACGACCTTCAGACTTTGACTCATGGTGCACTAGAACACTTGTAGTTACGACTTTAGCCATTAGAGAAGTATATCTTTTAAGCTTGAAACACAGATCGATGTCTTCTTGCCCATTAATGTAGATAGGAGAAAATCCTTCAACCTCTGCAAAACTTGTTGCTTTCACACAAATGCACGCTGCTGTAACGGCTGAGAAATCAGTGTTTTTTATGCGCTCTACAAAGTTTTTCGGTTTACCATTATATATGCCATAGCCTATACAGCTATTTTCGTTAAAAGTGATACCAACACTTTGTATCGTATTATCTGGGTACAGAAGCAAGGGTTGCGATGCAAAATATTTTTCAGATTTCACTGGAGAGACTAAAGGGGAAAGCCAACCTTCAGATACTTCAATGTCGTTATTTAGGAAGACAATATAATCACCTTCGCTCTTGCTAAATCCTACATTACATCCAAAAGAGAAATTCATATTTTTACTGAGTGATATAACCGAAAAGCTTTTAAAAAGGCTCGTGAGTTCATCGAGTATTTTTTTCGTCTGGTTGTCAGATCCATTATCTACAGCGATAACTTCTAGGATTTGCTCGTCATCATATTCAAAAATCGAGCGAACACACGCTTCTGTCAACTCAGCTTGGTTATAAACAGGAATGACAATAGAAACTTTATCTTTTTTTCGCTTTTTTGCTTTAAGCTCCTGCCAGTCGATGGTAGCTCTCTGATGTTTCAGTATTCTAAATGACTCAATTTGCTGGGAAGTTAATAAAAACTGCTCTAGATAAAGATAATATGGTATGTAGTCTGAAGGGCCCTCTAGATCCTGAGCGCCAAAGCCTCGCGCGGTGTGTTCAAGAAGTGCAGACAGATCCCTACTATCTTCAGTAATAAACTTAAGTGTAGTACCCACCTCTCGTGTAGAAGCTTGGGATACGAATTCAGTAGGTCTACATATTTGTGAAAACACATTTTCTTCGTGAGAAAAAACCAAAGCAATTTTATTTTGTCGATCACAAGCTAAAAGAAATACTCTTTCTAAAGCATTTGCCCATGTTCCATCTTGGGAATAATTTTGAGCAAATATGTGTTCATTTTTAATGACCCATTCGGATAAAGAGTCTAAAACCGTTGGTCTCAGACTAAAGTTAGTTCCGGTAAAAAAGCCATATGTGTGCCACTCTTGGTCTAACCCCGGTATATTTTTTAACAAGTTACTGAAATTCGCTTTATTGCCTAACATTAGTTTCTTACATGACAAATAAAAGGGTGCCATGCCAGCAAACGAGACCTCTTCTCTTTTTTCAAACACGTGTTCAATATGTTGTAAGACCCTTCTTGAAACTAATGCCTCACCAGCGTATTTGTTCCAAGTAATGTCGACATCATCAATTTCTTTTTTAAGATGGAATTTTGTTACTATATCGTACGAAGTCTTAAGCTCAGGCAGAAGTTTAAGGAACGGTAAGATATCCATTCCCCTATTTTCGAAAACCCTCAAATGAACAGATACGCCCTTTTTGTTTGCTGCTCTAGTCACATACCTTGAAAGCGATTGATTACAAGTTATAAAAATGTCGGCTAGGTCAACGCTCTGTTCTAGGTATTCGAGCGCTTTTTCTACGTGGTTTTGATAATATATATGACAAACTATCGCATGTCTTAGCACTTTCCTTGGCTCCATTTCAGGCTAAAAAAAGCTACTCATTCGCAATAGTAGTACTGCACCTGAGCTGAAAACATCCCCTTCTACATTAGACAAATCTAATGTGAACTTTGGATCTTTTCCGGTACTCTTAATAGCTATCTGCTTACCACCTTGTAGACTTAAAAACTTCATTTCCCCAACTCCTGAATAGTTGGGTTCCTCAATATTTAAATCCCAAACAACGCTACCATCCTTTGCTTGAATTTTACATTCATCTAGAAGGAACATTCCTTCTCTATTTGAGATGTCCAATCGTAGCGAATTTATTCGTTTTTGCGGAATTTGAATATTGAATTGTTGTTCAGAAGCAGAGGCTTGAAAACTCTGCTTTACCGTCTTTTCTTCAGAGAAGCCATTTGGTTCTTCTGCCCAGTAAAGACACAATTCAGCTAACCTTGTCTGTTGCTCCTCTTTGTAACCTCTTACAGTAAAATGGGGCAGATTAATAAACTCTTCTAGAGACGCATTCTCTTTGAGAGTACCCGTATTGAATGAAGCCGAAAAATAGGAGTTAATTTCTCTGAACGCATCCTGAAGTTGATTGATATCCACAGATATGGAAAGCTCGCGTAGTAAATATTTGACTAGATTTATCCTAGAAACAAAAGATGCATCGTTGGGTTGGGCGACAGAGGTAATACCTCCTAAAGTTACAATTACGCCCCTAAATGCTACTAAATCGAAAGATACGTTATCAGGGTAATTCCACTCTAAATCGATAAACTCGATGTCATTGGTTGCACTAACTATCATATTTCGAGGTAGTGCATCTAAATATTTCCCGGGAAGTTGACTTAGTTGTTTTCCTGTTGCTCCCTCGTCAACCTGAAACTTTCTAAGTTCAATCAACCATACTTCAAACCAAGGAACTAACTCCTCCGCTCTCCAGTTATCCTTTTGAATAATTTTGTGCAAAGAAAATCGATAAACACTTCCTTCAACCAAATGTTCTTCAGTAACAATTGGTGAGCCGCTTTCATCAAACTGCGTTCTATTAACCGTAGTCGTTCCGTCATCATCAGTAAACTCAATATATTGTCTTGTGGCTCGGTTTCTCTTTGGAGAGAAATAAGATGCTATGACTTGAGGCTTATAAGCAAATATAGGTTGCTCTTTATGGCATACAAATAGATGTGAATTCGCTAAGTCGGGTAAGACGCCATTTCTTTCTATCAACCTTAAAGTAGATTCTACAGAAAAAGTGGGGTTGGCTATCGGTTGCCCATCGTGTATTGCTGTGCCTGCCACAATATCCGACAAATTGAACTTATTGGGTGAGCGCGTATATCGTGGGTGAACAATCAATGAGGGTAACTTGTAATCGGGAAACGCTAGATAAGTATCTACCTTTTTAAAACCTTCGCTTATAAACTTTCTTTCGAGCTCTTTTTTACCAAATGTTATAGGATCTTTATTCGTATAAATGTCGTTAATACCAGCCATTATTCCAACACCGTGGTCTTCTGGCGCGCCAGCAAAGTACTTCAACCCTAACTGATTCTCAATAGCCACAATTAAGATACCGTTAGGCTTCAGATATTGTTTAGCTCTCTGAATAACATGACCAATTGGGTCGTCGCTATCAACATAAATCTGTGAATATTCTAAAACTCCTATCAATGTTACAACGTCAAATTGAGCTTCAAACTCTAGATCCTGAATTAAGTCGATAACAATATTTACATTAGGTAAGTCTCTGCATCGCTCTGCTGCAACTTTACCTCTATTGACGCTTCCTTCGACAGCCACTACGTGATTGGATATTTCCCCCAAATAACGAGTAATTGCACCACAACCACACCCTAGCTCTAGGACATTCTTGTTTCGAATGAAACTTTCTAATGGTTTAAGAGCATGGTGCCGGTCTGCCGAAAAGTGATAGAGTTTAGCCCAACTTGTCTGATTCGCACCTAGCTCTTTGGAATAAAGTGAAACATCTTTACAGCTTGATACTATTTCGAAAATTTCATTTTCTATAGCGCTTCCATCTGAGTATTCGTGAGCTTTTTCATGAGAATTACGCCATATATTAAGCTCTTCGATTTTTTTATACTTTTCAGTCAGTGAAATACGATGTTTAGCCCGTTCTATAGTACTATTTATATTCTCTATTATTTTAGAAATATATTTTCGGGAACTATACACATTTTCATTATGAGTTTGTCCTCCAAGCAGTTCTTTATATTTGTATAGTAATAAAACGTTTATCGCATGGGTAACTTTTAAACAACTGCTCTGTTTAAACTCAAACTGTGACAAGCTCTTAATAGCACGTAATTTATTTACAAGCTCCTTTACGCTATGCGTGTCCATATCATCTAAATAAACCGCACTTTCTTCTAAAGAGCCAATCAATTCTTCCAAACTAAAATCCTAAGTAATTAATTTTAAGGTGCTGTATGTATCTGATAAAAGAAATTTAAACAAGCTAAGATAAAAGAAGCGAAGATAAAAGAAAATAAACTTCTATCTCCTGCGCTTTAAATAACACCTCAATGTATTTTTACAATTCAAAATCAATCAAATTGAGGCCATTTTCTTGATAGAATTCTTTGAAGCCAATTATGTTACGTTCGCACGCGGGTGTAGTAGCATCGAAATCGACTTCTTGCAGAAGCGTGTGAATTTGCCTTAAACGGCTCATGTCAAAGCTCTTTAAATCAAAACTTGGTACGCCCATTATTTTCGAAAGCTCTCTTGTACGATTATCATGGGTTAGGAGAATCGCGGGTGTTCCAGCTAAAATCGATGTGACGGCTCCATGAATTCTAGTTCCTATATACAGGTCATCTTTCCTGACGTCCGCAATCCATTGATCTAGATCTTTGTGATATTTGCCTTTCGACATTATGGTATCTACAAATTTTTCTTCGTCATCTTCGTTATAATAATTGAGTGCTAGAGCGAATTTTGCTGAAACATCTTCTCTATTCATCAAACCGATTTCAAATGCCTCTGATTGATAATAAATAGATGATGCTTCTTCATAAGCAAACTGATAAAGTGCCCTTTGCTTATCATCATGATGCAATTCACTTGCATTTGGAAGATGATAACGAGTAGGACCGACTCCGATTCTTAACCTACTTGATGTAGAAAATTCGCGTAATTTTGGAATGTTCCGCCTTGAGAATATAGACGGGCATCCAAGAGCTCGAACATTAAATATACCTAAGTTTTCCAATACTTTTTTCGTAAATAAGCCTCTAACACCTATAAAGGTAGACTTTTCTGAGATAACACGAAGAAATCGTTTTGTTCCTTCAGAAATGCCGTCTATGTCATACTCGGTTTCTAGCTGGCTTCCGAGTCCCACTACACAAACTGGCAAATCGGTTTCGATTAGCAGGTCGGCTAGAAACCCCCAATCCTCTTTTTTATTCACCCAATTTGACGCTGGTATTACTATGTGAGTGCACTCTTGTTTAACTTTAGCACTGTCAAAATGAAACCCAATATGGTTACAGTTTTCTATTTGGTTATAAACCGCATTGGTAAAAAGCATGTTTCCAAAATTGTTCCCACTTGACTGTAAGGCCTGAGAACCAAACTCACCTTTAAGCTTTCGGAGATCGATTCCTACTACACCTACTCTGATACTCATTTTATTAGTATTCCCCAAATTAATTAAAATAGTTCTCTAAGAAAACACGATAATCATCTATCTTTTTCTTCATTGTATTCGATATAGGCCATTGGTTAGAAACTCTCTCTTGGATACTAGCCACCTCGTCCAAATGATTATTCTTCTTAGTTACACTTGATGTATGCCGCCTATGCGAATTGAGCGACTCGTGAACGAAAGCAATTTTTCCTTTAGCCAATATCTCCAAATAAACTAGCCAGTCTCCAGCTACCTTTAGAAAGGCTAACTCAGAGTCTAGTTTGTCCATTGTTTCCTTAAACGAGTCCCTACGAAATATTGCACCGCTCACATTTGGTATTGTATTTTTAACACACAGCGCACGTTTAATTTCATCTCTTCCCTCAATAATATAATCCTCTTCCCAATAGTCACCAATGTCACTAGTGTAATTTTTATAATCATCAGCTAATTTAATGGAATCTTGATCAATCTGTTTCGACTGTGAATAGGCCATAACTACATCGGCATCTTGGTACTTTTGTACTAACTTTTCTAAGAATGTTGGCTCTGCCAGATCATCTGCCTCAGCGATCCATAAAAGATCACCAGAAGCAATTTCTGCTCCTTTTTGCCATTGCTTAAAAACGGAGCCTGAATTTGTTTCATTGACAATCAGTTTTGATGGAATTTTCGTTCTTTTCAGAACCTCTTCAATTTTTTTGACGCTATTGTCAGTTGATTTGTCATCTAACACAATAATTTCAAAAATGGGGTATGTTTGAGAAAATACTGATATTAATCTGCTTTCTATATATTTCTCATAATTGTAGTTAGGGATCACTACAGACACTTTTGGGAAAAAAGCTTTTCCAAACTTCAGCAAATCAAATAAGTAATGATAAAAACTTAACTCTTCTTTTACTATTGCTTGACCCTGCTTTGCCAAACGTTGCGCCAAATCAACATTACCAATTATTTGTGTCAAGGCAGTCGAATACGCAGACACGTTTTCTTTTTCTACCAATAGACCGCAACCACGTGCCAGAAGATTCTCGAAACCACCACTTTCTCTGAACGCTACAACGGGAGTTAGCGCATCCAAAGACTCCATCACAACTGAAGGAAAAGGATCCTCTCTTGATGTTAATGCATAAACATCTGCTGCAACATAATAACGGCGAGGGTCATCTACAATACCAGGAACAATAAATCTATCTCGGAGCTTTTTATCTGTAACAGTAGCTAAAACCTTCGATACAAAAGGCTTATCCCAGTGCCCCAACCATAAAGCGTAGACATTATCGTTCCTTGACATTACAGCCGATACGGATTCAACAAAAATGTCGAAGCCTTTCCTATGATCTGCATATCCAGCACACATGATTATTTGCGAATCTAGTGGAATGTTAAGTTCTTTCTTAACCTCGTTTTTTACCTGTTCTTTATCATGTCCATCACGTAAAATACTAGGCAGGTAAATTCCTTGAGGCCTAATTTGACTATTAGCTAGTTTTTTCCCTATAAAATTCTCGAAGCCTTCTTGCACTTGATGCGCTGGGAATACAATTTGATCGGCATTCTGGGAAATAAGCTTTGCATGCTTTTCTAATTGCATATCTTTAAGTACGTTTGGAAGCTCATGGATCAGAGATACAACATTAAATCCTTCTTTTTTAAGATAAGGAGTGATTGTGCCAGATACAGTAGTATTTACAATCGCAACACCTAAGGAGTCATTTCTGATGCGTTTTAGTCTCTCTGAAATTTCAGAAGAACTCATACTCTCCAAATTGAACTGGTGAACCGCTGCATACTGCGTATATTTTTTAAGCATGACGCCTTCACCGAGCACAATAAGCTCCACATCAATACCAAGCTTCTGCTTAAACTCTTTCGCCATATTTAAGCAAAGTATTTGCGCTCCATGTGGGTGAGCGTCATGGCTAACTATTAATATTTTATTTTTTTTTTGTTTATTTCTTCATGGGCATTTTTGATTGCTTGGAGCCAAGCATATCCATATTTCTGGTCGGGTTCTAGATGGGCTCCCTCGGCCCACTCATTCCATGCATTTATAAAAACAATCTGCTCATCATTGGTTTTTGCAGACCTTTTTGTCTCATTAAAAGCATCAATTGCATTTTGCTCAAAAAGTTTCGGGCAACTGTTTTGGAATACAGTTCCTTTGTTCTTCTTGCGTGCAGTATTGTCCCAAGACGGTGTAAGGCCTCTAAAGAGGGTGTAGCCAACATCCTTGTAACTTTTACTTCTTTCGACAAACACTCTCCAGTCATATACTGTTGTCTGGAAATCTTCAACTACAGGAGTTTGAAACTCCGTAATGTTCGGCGGGTTGCTTTTATTTGGTGGAAACTCAACTGCAGCATCGAAGTCATATTCTTCCGGAGGAACCGACTCAAAAGATTGTGGATATGCTAGGTAAATTTCACCTACTCCATTTTCTCTACACCAGTTTCGCCAACGACTTGCTGTTGCTTTCATATCTGGGAAGAGATTAGGTCGATAAATCATTAGAAGAGGTTTACCGTTTATTTTAATGTACCTCTTGTCTTTAAGATATTTTGCAGTATTTTCTATAAACGCAATGTCATCTTCCGGCGAATAATCTTGCACCATAAGAAGATCATTATCTAAACCGTCCCAACGCCGACTCCAGTTTTCGTTTGCCCAACACACACAAAACGGAAAGTCTAACGTTTTATCTGCTAGCATATTGTCCAAGGGTTGTTCTAATAGCCTTTGACCAGAGAACCAATATAAGTAATAACAAAAGCCCTCAATACCATATTGCTTGGCAAGTTCAATTTGCTTTCGTTGAGTTTCTTTCTCTAATAAGTTGTAGTATCCAAGAAAGTCATCTGGAACATGCGGTTGGTAATGACCTTCGAATTGAGGTTTTGCCGGCTTTACGTTAGTCCACTCTGTAAATCCCTTCCCCCACCATTCATCGTTTTCTGGGATTGCGTGAAATTGGGGTAAGTAAAAACAGATAGCTCTTACTGCTTGAGCAGCACAAGTCTCATCTAATGGTAAACGTTCAATATACTCGACCGGCGCAACTTCATACGGAGAATCATATGGCTTAGGAACTGCCTCTCTTCCTTCAAATCGTCCATTTCCAACATAGTGTAGGAATGGATTAACATCAGCTTGTGCAACATCTGGGTTATGTTTTAAGTAATACGCCGTATCGAATTGACTTGAAGGATTGCGTTTCTGTTCAATGCCCTCAGTAAGATAGTTTTCTAATAAGTTATCAACGCCAACTAAATCATCATAATATTGAGATAAGTAAAAATGTGGGTCAAACAATTGTGATTCAACTATTTGCTCAAAGAAATATTCCTCTAGAGAAGCAGGCTTTACTAATTCCAACCGTGGGTCGTTTTCGTCTATTACAACCTTCTCTCTAATTATGTTTCCAAACCGGTCTCTGTTAACAGGCTGCACAGAGACTTTAGTAGGCATATTTTCAGACCTTTGGCGTTTAGTGTAATTAACAACCAACTCTAAACTGTCGTGAAGCTCCGGAAATACTTGCTGAGCTTGCCTGTAAAGCAATAGAGCCCCATCAAAGTCATCCTTATGGAAGAGAATGTTAGCTTCGCGTAAAATATTTTTTTCCATCTTAATAAACTACCTAAATCTTTTTATTCAGAATCAAATGAAATAAGCTTCGCCATAAGCTCTATTTGTGACTCTAATCGAATTCCAGTTTTTCGTAATAATTCATACTTCTCTTGAAGCTCTTTATTTTTTTTATTTTCTTCTTTCAACTTATCATCAAGTTCTTTTAGCTTTTTTCTCGAAAGCGTGTAGTCAGAAAATAACGGGTTCGGTATGTAGTGAATCCAATCGTACCCGCTAAAATTTTCCCCTCTTGAAAAAGAGACAAAACCATTATCTTCTAAATAACCCTTAACTAGCTCTTTTGATAAGCCTTCTTCATTTATTTGGGGCACATTCCAGACTATTATTTCATCAATATCGCTTAAGGCATCCTGCTCAGATAGCTTAGTTACTAGCTCTATTTGAGAGTCAGGTATATCTAAGATTAATGTTTTTGTGTCAGCATCTGTAAAGAACCCCTGAACAATATTAACAAGGCTCTTCGCGTACGTTTCCCGTTCTCTTTCAACTTCTAAGCCAGGAAAATCTAACAAAAAGCACTTATCACCATTGATCGAGGATAATTCAGGTATGTTAGTTTCTTTGAATGTAGTTAGCTTCTCGTCACTTGATATAACTAGTTGCTGATAAAAGTCTTCTATATCCTCTGGAATAGACAATTCGTCTAAACTTCTTGCATCTATAAGTAGCATTTCATCAAATTGAGAATGGAAAAACTTTAAGCCTTCGCAATCTCCGCAACCAAGCCATAAAAGCTTATTAACCGACATATTATCATCCATCAAATTTTTCTTTTATCAGCCAACATTTTCGGCGATGGCACACGACCTTCTCTCTTGCCACACTTAATGTAATGCAACAAGGGGTTTATTTGTGCCTCTGCAACGTCTGGATATCGCTCAAGATACCAATTACCGTCAAAATTAGGGCCGGGCAATCGGCCCTCTTCAGCCCCAGCTATTAGGTAATGCTGTGCTGGATCTACATTAGCATCCTCAACGTCACTATACGTATCGAGATACCAGTCAAAATCGAAGTATTCACTCGTAGCTATAAGCGCTATATCAGCTTTGACAGACTCTGATATTTTATTCTTGTTAAGTTTTGATTTGAGGTTTTTTAATAACCTACTGCCTTTCCAAAAGGGAGAAGATTGGATTAATTCAAGTTCTCTATTAGTGCAAAACATTTGATAACGAAGGGAACTATATTTATGAGTTACCTCTGCATTTCTTGCTTTAAGTCTAGTTAACTCTCGTTCAAGAACTTTTTGTTTTGCAATAGCTTGTTTTCTGTCCTTTTCTGCTTGTTCAGTAAATGAAGTATATGAAAGAGACAAGTTCATTTGCTCTTCATTCACATCTAAAATTTTTGCAGCTAACACCTTATTCTCTTTGACAAGTTCGCCATTCAATGTTGTTAATTTTTTATTCTTTAATGAATTGGCCTCATAGAGTTCATGCAATTTTTGAATTTCTTTTATTGAGCTATCCAACGCCTGTTTAGTCGATACTTTTTCGATTTCGAGCGTTTCATTTAATGATGTAATTCTCGTTATATCTAATGATTTAGCTTCGCAGAGGTTTTTCAGCTTTTGATTTTCTGAAATTGAATTTTCAAATTTCTGTTGAAAAGACAGCTTTTGGTCTTCTAATTTTTTCAATGTGCCCAATAACTCATCGTTTTCACTATTCAATTTAGAAATCTGATTTAGGTATTTGCCTTCTAACTCAGATTTCTTCAAAGAAAACTCTTGATGTTTATCCACGATTGACTCTTGAAGAACCTGTATCTGGTGAATTGCTCGCTCGTGATCTTTTTTAAGAACTTCATTACTCGTTATTTGTTCATTTAAATTCTCAACGACTGTTAAATGTTGCTTTTCTAGCTCTTCAAATTTTTGCGATAATTGCGCTATCAATTTTGATTTATCGTCAAGAAGTGTTTGGGATGATGCTATATCCGAAGAGTCGCCGAAGTTTGACTTAATAAAAAGGGAGTCACTTATAAAGTTTAACTCAGACTCCATTTCACTTTCTGTTATTTTCATTTCCTCTACGAATTGAGAGATAGCAGAGATAGCCCCTACCATTTTCTTTAACTTCATGCTTTTGGAAATAAAGTACTCAGCTAACATCCTTTCTAAGCTGCAACTATCAGTGGCAAACGATACTTTATAGGAAATGCTGTTTAGTGCCGTACTGATCTCTTCATCACTTACTACTGATATACCAACGCATATGAGATCGGATTTATTTTTTTTCTTTAAATCAGATATTTTTTTAGATAAATCTTCAAAGCATGAAGTTACTCGGGTGCGCAGATTCGAGTCAAAAAGAGAATGGGATAACAACGAACTCAATGTTGGGTAAAATAAATAGCAATTATTTTGACCAGGCTCAATTGTGAGCTCCTTCAGCAATTCAACATTCGCTATGTTTTCATCACTTGTTTTTATAGAAACAGTCGCAGGACCTAATAAACTCTCTAGTTCAGCTGGATAATAGAAATAAAACACATTCGCTTCCTGTTTTTGTGCTTGTTTTTATCGTATAACTGACGTTTGTACTTGAGATAATTAAAACATCGAGTCATCAAAGCAGATGTCAAAAGACTTTCCGTTGTATGATATCACTTTAAAAGTTACACGTTTAGTCAAAACTTATTAAATTTTACATTCAACGTGACGAGAAAAGTAATTAATCATCAACGTAGCTAGCTTTGAATTATAGTCCCATTCAACAACCCCAAAACCTGTTCATCAGTAGATTTAGCCTGAGCCCTCACAGAAATACTTGCCTGTTCCACGATTTGCGCCTGTGTAGATTTAGCAGTTTCTTCAGCAAAGTCAGTATCGAGGATTTGAGAACGGGCCGCCATTAAGCCTTCGTGCATACGGTCATTTAGTTTGAGCGCTGACTCCATTTGATTCATTTTTGCGCCATAAAACGCTCGGCTTTCGCTTACATACTCTAATGCATCATCAATTTGCTGTAACGCCGCTTCTGCATTTTCAAAAGTAAGCACATCGCTTTCCACCATATTTAGATCAGATAAACCCACTGGCGTTTTAGTTAAGTTTATAAAGTCTGTTCCATCGCTTAGCGAGTTAGTAGCAGTGATATCCACAGGACCCGCTTCAAAACTATTTCCACCACTTCCGGCAGCACCCAACATATCCCAATCTACTGTGGCATCAAATACACCTCGCCCCACTACTGCAATAATGAGCGGCTCGCTAGTGTTATCAATGGTTAAACTTTCTGTTGTTACGCCTGGGTGTTGGTCACCTGAGAAGGTGAATGTTGTTCCGTTAATTGTGCCTGTGACATTCGTAATTAACGAGCTACCGTCGTAGCTTGCCGTTGGTGTATACCCTTCTTGGGTTAAGAACAACAAGCTTTTAATATCGCTAGGCGAATTAACACTGTTAGTATCCCATACATCGTCTGATAGCGGTGTACCCACTAAATGTTTACCGCTAGTGGTAAATACCTGAAGGTCATCGTCTAAAGAAGATACGTTATCAGACAATAAATCGTTGTCACCAAGTAAAGGCAAACGGTTAAATGCTTCTGTATTGTAGGCAATACCATTGAGTGCGTTTTTTAATTGCTGAAATTCTTTATCTAGTGCCCGTCTATCTGCATCGGTGTTAATGCCGTTTTGAGACTGCATGGCTAATTGCCGCATACGCTGCAATATATCGGCAGATTCTTGCAGCCCGCCTTCCGCTATTTGTGCATAGCTAATGCCGTCGTTTAAGTTACGGCGAAGCTGATCCTTAGCAATAGACTCTGACGTGAGCCTATTTGATATCTGTAAACCTGCACTGTCATCTGCAGCACTATTTATTCTAAGCCCTGAACTTAGCCTTTCATACGCGGTAGAGAGCGTTTTACTAAACACAGGATTTGAAGATAGCGACTGTGTAAATGATGAAACGGTTAACATAAACTTCCTTGCTATGAAAAACTGAGAGACATGAATTGCGAAAACGTTATTGCAGATGACGTTCTAGATGCCCAATTTGCTTATTCTCAGCAAACACCAGACAGCAAACAAGACTTAGCAAACAACATGCCAAGGTTATCATTAGTAATGGAAAGGAGTTAATTTCAATAATTTTTAAGATTTCATAGTACTGTTATTCTCAATCAGAAACATAAGTCCGCGTGTCTGAATGAGAATACTTCGGGCATGTCACTAAACCAACGCGCTGTATAGCAGTAAAGACATGGGACGACTACTCGTAATGTGTCCACATGCGTAAAACTTTTATCGTCTGGATATTTTCAAGGACTTGATAAACTAATCTATGTTGGATGTTAATTCGTCTCGAGTACGCACCTTCTAAGTCGCCAACGAGCTTTTCATAGGGGGGAGGTATTGGGTAAGGGTTAGTTGCTATTATCTTTAGAAGTGTTTTTGCTTTTCTTTTTAAATCACTACTTGCTAGTTTTTGTGCGTCTTTCTGTGCTTGTTTCGCATAAACGACTTTCCATGTCACCAATCTAACTCCTCTGCACAATCGCCTATTTCTTCTTCCATTCCTGCTTTAATAGACTCGCGCATTCCTGGCACTGATAATAAGTACAAGGTTTCTTGAATTGCATTCCAGTCACTTTCAGAAAGTAGTACTGCGTTATTTCGCTTACTAGTAATTAAAACGGGTTCGTGAGATTCAGCCGTTTCATCTATTACTCGATACAAGTTAGCCCTTGCCTCGGTTGCTGATAATGTACTCATAACATTTCCTCCAAAGACCTTTAACGTACGTAAAAGCGTACAACTAAGTCAAGTTATTTACTTATAAGCACAATGGAGTCATAGCTGTGACTCTGACCAATTATTCTTTGGGCACAAAAAAAGGGGCCTGAGTTTTCACTCAGGCCCCTTTTTCTAATCGAGTATTAATTACTCTTCAGTTGCTTCTACTGCTTCTTCTTCAGCTTCTACAACTGGACGGTCAACTAGCTCAACAT
>VMHT01087444.1_pt1 | contig 48377 bp, 57 predicted proteins | sample 4693611 | NCBI WGS metagenome assembly VMHT01 (sample SAMN12280063, study PRJNA550983) | marine metagenome | isolation source: seawater sampled from same location over 5 years 0.02-0.2 micron viral filtrate | place: USA: collected off the coast of southern California halfway between the port... ... | reverse complement strand
TGTGGGTTGACCACTTATAATTATTTATTCTTCTTCATACCACCCATTGCACCACCTTTAGCCATGCGAATGCCAGTATTAACTTTACCTTGTGACTTAACCATGCCACCTATGTTATAAGTCATAACTTTTCCACCTTTAGCCATGCCCTTTTTCTTCATCATACCGCCATTCATCACACCTTTACGATCTTGAGAAGCTTTTTTCATGGATTCTTTTTTATTACCATCTTTATCAATATCTAAGAAATCTGGTTTGCTAACACCACCAGCAGCATAACCCTTTTTCATACCGCCCTTAGCCATACCTTTTTTCTTCATTTTTTTACCCATGCCACCATTAGCCATGCCCTTTTTCTTCATCTTCATTGTTGATCCTCACTGTATAAATTGTTAAAAACTCTTTGTGTATCCCATACATAGTCTACATTTTCTTTAGAGTTATAAATATGTTGATTAGGTCTAAAGTCAGGAGCACCTTGTCCTGTTTCAAACCAAGCTGGATGAGTTACTCTCACTCTATTATTGGGCAACGCAACCATGTTACCTGTATATTGTCCAGCATCTAACAGCTCTAATACGTGAGACTGTTTATGTTGTGCAGGATCGTCAGCTACTTCATTGTCAGTATAGTCAACAGTGAAATAGTATTTGGCAGGATAGAACTCTCCATCTACTTTGGCAATCCAAGGAGCAGGACTAGCTCTCTCTATCTTGTACACACTGTGTGTGTGCGACATACAATCCCAAGGCTGTGCCATATAGGGTGGTAGTTCTGTGGGCCACTCTTCGTAAGGTACATCAGCTACCAGAGCTGTCAGAGGCATTCTTGCCCACATTGCCCCTCCGTGTATATTCTGGTCTTCTTCCGAATCGTCTGACTCGCATCCTGTAAAGATAACTTGGAAGCTGAGAGTTCTGTTCGGCATCGTTGTCACTGCTACCACCATGCAGTGTAGAAACTCTCCGTGATATTCTTCGTGATTCTTTGTATACTCTCTTCTTACCCATGCTTTAAAATATGGTATACTACTTGTTAGATACGGCATTGTGTTTCCTTCGCAAGTCTGCTTTAGCTGCTTTGAAGACATTTGCTATTGCTGTCTTCTTCATTACTTTAGCACGTTGTTCAGCTACTGTCAATATCTGAATCTTTCTTGCATAAGGTTTCTTTATCTTTTTTACTTTAGCTATTGTAGCTTTTGCATTAGCCATTGTAGCAAACTTAATTGATACGGTATCTTTAGGGTTCTCGTCTGTGTACAGTCTACGATCAGACCCTTTAGGTTTCTTACCTGTTCCTACTTTTGGGTCTTTCTTTTTTGTCATCTAACACTTCCATCGTCTACGAGCTTGACGTAACCTTGAATTAGGATTCTTAGCTGCTTTAGGGAACTTCTTCATTTGCCCTGCACTTCTTGCACAAAAAGATTTTCTACGTTTAGCTGCCTTACTACCTTTTTTAACTTTACCAGTTACAGCAGTCTTTAACTTAGAACCAGGATTATCTCTACGGTATTTAGCAACACCTTTCTTAGTCATACCAGCACCAGATTTAGTTGGTCTTTTATGACCTCCTTTGATGCTATGACCCTTCATTGTACCTTTTTTACCAGCCACTATTTTTTACCTGCTCTTTTATTTCTAGGAAACGATCTATTTGCTCGTTTAGTTGTTACTGAAAGGTTTGACCTTCTATTATCTTTTGGGTTTCCATTACGGTGATTAACATCTTTACCATCACCTTTTTTAACTATACCAGTTTTCTTTAGAGTGCTTCTAGCAGAGTTTCTAGAAGCTCTATTAACTTTTTGTTTTGGGGTACTGTGGTAGTTAGTATACTCACTTTTGTAGTTTCTAGCCATTTTAATCCTAATTTGCAGGGGAACATGGGCGGTTCACTATCTTACCTCTGCTGCTTTATCAAATTAATTGTTTAGCCACCAAATTACATCATCTCAAAATGAGGGGCATCAATAAAGGGTCTACGTCCTTGTGACCTACGCAAGTCTACATAGGCATTCATAGCATCTTCTGCTGTACCTGTATACATCCTAATGTCACCTTCAGACCATGCTGCTCCCCACTTAACAGATAGTGTGTGTCTCCTGGCTGCTTCTGCCATTGCATCACAGATATCATCATAGACATTTAACTCCCAAGATATATCAGAACCAAAGTATGCTACAAGGTCTACGGCTCTACCATCAAGATGTTTAGATTTCATAGTTTGTGATCTACCAGAATCATACAGCTTCTGCTGTTCCTCTAAGGTTCTAAGACCATACGTAACTCCAAAGTCTACTTTAGTTAGCTTAATAGCCTCTTTAACAACTTCTACTAATGTATCATCTACACCTTTAAGTTTACCTAGACTTCTTTCACTTAGTTTAAATGTCATTTTTTCTTTTTCACCTTATTAACTTTTTTATTACGAGTGGTTCGTGCTGCTGCTGCAAAGTTAGCAGAGGTAGGAGCACCTTTAGCACCTTTCTTTCGCATTGATCTTCCACTCTTTCGTTTTTTATGAATGTTTTCATATAGACTCATTAGATTCTCTCTACTATACTGGTGTTTTTACATACTTGGATACTGCTCTGCCACCAAACCAAAAGCTTATTATAGCTGCAAATAGTCCACTTGTAGCATCATCCCAAATCAAAGACAGTGACCTACCAAGATCATTACCTGCATCCATAAGAGATATAAGTGCTGTTACTTTAATGGCAACAAAAAGGCCAAAGAAAACATAAGTGATGACAGGACGGACACTGCCTCGTAGTGCGTTAATAAAACCTCCTGCATCCATGCTATCATGTTTGTATAGCCCCTCTGTTTCTTTAATCTCTGCTTGCTTATCTATGATGTTAAGCTTTAGCTCATTACGCTTTGCCATCATGTCCATTTCAAGCGACATACGTTCTAAGTTATGTTTGTGTTCTTGTCCTGCTTTAAAGTAATTTAATATTTCAGGTAGAAACGAAGTACCAAATCCTAGTAAACTTCCAAGTAATGTAATCATAATGTAACCTTTGATTTATCTACTTCAAAAGATAACATTGTGCATTTAGATACTACAGTAGCATCTTCTGAAGGTTTAGTCTCTTCTAACTTTTCCATTAATGTTGTACGTGCAACCTCACATATGTCCATTGTTGCATATAACATTTGATCTGAAACTATCTTATACTGCCCTGTTTGTAGCATTACCATTACTATTAAATACATATCACTTCTTTGCTTTCTTTCTAGGCTTTTTCTTTAACGGTATAGCACCAACAGATATTACAATAGCCATATCTCTTTTAACAGGTTTCTTTTTAGGAGTTGTCTTTTTACTTCTCATTTACTGCCCTATCTGTTTTAGCTTCTTTGTTCATCCAGATACCAAAGCAACCTGTTAGCGCACCCATACACACAGATACAAGTCCTGCCTGTGCATTAGAGGGGTCTGGTAGGTTCATAAACCAGTGGGTAGCCTGGTAAGTAAGGATAGTTACTACAAGCATCATTAATCTGGGGAATATTTTATAGTTATCAATAATAGTACTAGCCATATTCTCTCTTTCTATTCGGTTCAAAGACATCAGAAGCACTAAGCATACCCTCTAGGTACATTGCTCTCTCGATTCTGTCTAAAGAATACTTAATGCCTGTGTCTTGGTATATTTTTTCTCTTACATAAAACACATCAGACCTTGGTATGTGTACTCTTCGTAGTTTACCTTCGTCCCTTGATGCTAAAGCCTTATAAAATTCTTCAATGACCTTATCAGACGAGTATAATTTTGTTTTACTCATAAGTTATAACCTGTATTGGAGTAAAAGTCAACACTTTAAATGGTACGACAGAAAGAAATTTAAGATTTGCACACCATACTTAAAGTATTACTTAAAGTATTCCTTAAGTATTAATAATATTAATAATATTAATAGTAGTATTAAAAACTTTAGGTTACTTAAAGAATACTTTAAGTATTATATAATACTTTAAGCGGCCATGTCAAGAGGTACATGCAAATTTATTTTGTGATCACATAAAAATATCTGCTTGTAACTCCTTGTGATCACAAATATGTGGGTAACATGCGACATTATAGCTTTATCACAAATTGTTACATAATGTTACACCCTTTAAAAAACCTAATTTCTGGCATTGGGCATATATACATACCACGCACCCCCACCTGGCCCATACCCCCATGCTCTTATGGCTAGTCCAAAAGAAAACTATCATATACCTTTGCGTTTCTACGGCACAAAATAGCTCTAACATACTCAAAAGTATAGATATTTTAGACAATAGTTGATTGTATAGCCGAAAGTATACCCGAAAAACTACCCGAAAGAGTAGAGCTTGCACACTTTGGCAATAAAGATGTATCCCTTAGTACTATCACGCTTTATCCTATACCAACGGATAGGTCTAGTCCCAAAAGAGTTATCACGCTACCCATATGAGATATTGACCTATCCGAATTACTATCATGCCCAACCTATACCGATGGATAGGTGTTAGCTACCCTAAAGTATATCCTATCCAAAGGGATAGGTCAGCTATACTTTCGGACTGATTCGGTATCCATCGGGACTGATTCGTTTTTTAACATATTCAAGTTATTGAATACTATAGGCTAAGTCATTGATTTCATTGATCTCTTTATAGGTACTAGTAAAACCCGTTTGGATATGTCATAACAGTTTTACGAAAAGAAGTTTAGAGATTTTACAGGTTGTATCCGATACTGTGGTGGTATCGGGGAGTACGCTTGAACCCGATCTCTATCCTACATTATATGCTGTTCTTTATGCATAGCCAGAAGCTCTATCGGTGGTGGTTTGGTGCTGCCCAATAAGATAGTGTCGTAAGTCCTAGTGCGAATTGTGCTAGGGAGAACGGTAGAGCGGCGGTTATAGATAACATTCGGTGCGTTCGTATCAATGCTAGTGTGCAATCTAATTGTGCCATGCGATACTTGTCAACCCGTCTAAGTTATCTGTGACTATGGTTATATATGGTTGGTGTTTATGAGTACGTATGCGGTCACTGCTCATAAGCCTTGGGGATATATGCTGAGACTTGCACCCACCGACCGACTAGTGACCCGTAGAGCCGCCTAGCGAACGGCTCTCGGTGTAGCTTGTTTCTGCACATTCATGGTGAGTGTGTGGTACTTAGCTACATCGTTGGAGGTTACAATGGCTACTAAAATTACTCTTATCAAAACTGATAGTGCAATCGACAAAATGATTGTGAGCATTGGCAAACGTGGACAGTCCATTCAATCGGACATTCATCGTGCTGGATGCTCTATCGTTCGTCGGTGGCATGACACAAATGATGTCAATACTGCTGTTCGTCAGATGAACGCTTTGCTTAATGCTATCCCTGCTATGGGACGTGCCAATGCTTTCAAAGCATGGGTGGAGGCTTATGCTACATTCGTCTGGAACGCTGATGACAAGTGCTTTGCATATCATGCCAAGCGTACTAAGATCAGTGCTGATGATGCTCAGGCTGCTATCCAGACACCGTTCTGGGAGTTCAAGCCTGAGCCTGATTACAAACCATTAAACCTTGACGATGCTATCAGTGCTCTGATTGCTAGAGCTGATAAGCGTCGTCAGGATGGACTAAAGGATGGTGACGATATACCATCTGCTAAGATCAAAGCCCTCAAAGCTCTGGTTGCTTAAACAGACTATAAGCACCTCATGTAGATCGTGGGGTGCTTATGTATGTTTAAATAACATATTGCTAGACTATACCCCTCTGCACACTGCCATTCTTCTCTACCTCCCAATTAGGGTGGTGGTGTGTAGTGGGGTATCGTTTGGATACCACAACCCATATTCAACGGAGGTTACAATGGGCAATAAAGGTGTACGTTACGACGAGGCTTTCAAGAAAACTGTATGTGATTTTTATGATGATCACACAACTGCTGATACCATTGCTAAATTTGGTATTTCTTCTTGCACTCTACAAAGATTTCGCAAGCGGTTAGGCTATGCATCTAAGCCGATGGGTGCTAATCCAAATAGCATGAGCTTTCAGCATGAGGTCTGTCAGTTCTATGAGAACAAAACACTTGAGCAAACTTCTGCTCACTTTGGGATCGCTACAGGTACTATATCTAAGTGGCGCACCAAGTTAGGCTACCGCAATAAACATTACAACTACAACCTATACACTCAACACTTGCAGCCACAGGCTGTCAAGCGTCAGTCTTATGACTTTATGATGACCAAACAACAGAATGGTCAGCTCAAGGGTGAGGTTGTCGATCTCAAAACTCAGGTCATTGAGTTACAACATGACATGGGAATGATGATTAAAACACTAAAAGATGTTATTGACAATATCTAATAATGGTGATGATAGCAGCAGAGTGTAGCATCTTTATGGTGCTACACCTAGAAATTATCATGGAGAAACCTAATGAATATATTTGCTTTCGATCCTTGCCCATTCCAATCTGCGTTGTGGTTGGATGATATACGCAAGAATAAGATGATACTTGAGTCTGCTCAGATGTTGTCTACTGCTGTACGTTGGCTTGATCCTGACACTAATCTACAAGTGTATAAACTTGCCTACATGAATCACCCTTGCAGTAAGTGGGCAAGGGCTAGTCGTGCTAATTTTGTATGGTTGCTTAGTCATATGTCATGGATGTTTACTCAAAAGATTGGCAACCATGCATCTGCTAAGCTAATACCTGCACTACAAAAATTTGCTGATGGTGGTGAATTTCCTCGTGAGGAGTTGACACCCTTTGCTAATTGTGCTAGGAATTTAGAACGTGGTGTTGATTACTCAGAAATGGGTGATACACACCAAGCCTACCGCCTGTATATGAATGACAGATGGAAAGAACGTAACATCAAACTTACTTGGAACTGGGGTAAGAAACCCGAATGGAAGGAGTAATACAATGTATGCTTTAATGGCAAATTTACGAGAACATGAGGACTATCCAGAGGGCTTGACACCCTTCAAGGATTACCCTGTGTATAATGTGTCACATGGGAATGACAATGACATTGCTGGTAAGATTACACTGGACAATGGTGAGAGCTTTTACTTCGTATCTCATAGCTTGCAGGGCTTTATTGTTAAACGTGTGTACGTAGAGAATCCCTGTGAGGATGACCTAGTTCTACGCAAATGGGGTTCCTATGAGGATTACCAATACTTCAATGCTCAAGATCGTAGACTTAGGCATTGGATAGGTATCAAGATGGATGACTATGGTCTTGCTAGTCCACAGCTATGTGTTAAAACTACACACAGGCTACTTGCCTTTGAGCCTATGCGTTCTAAGATTGCACATGGTAAGGTTGCTATCTTTCAATCTCAGAAAGACAGAGACAATGACAGACAGGTGGCTATGAAACCTGGACGTGCCTTGACCTTGATGTTTCCTGAGCTTGATCACAAGTCTATTATTACCTTGGTTGATGAGTTCTTGCAAGAGTTTGCACCACGTAACCTTACACTCAGGAAGTCTCGTGATGCTGATGATTTCATCAAGGCTTACTCACATGAGCAATCACCTACAGAGAATATAGACACCACATGGTCACGTAAGTCTAGTGCAGCTAGTTGTATGCGTTATGAGTTTGACCATCTGTCTACACATCCTGTGGCTGCTTATGCCAGTGGTGACTTTGAGATTGTGTACACTACAGACCAAGATGATCGCATTGCATCACGTTGTGTAGTGTGGATGACTCATCCAGATAATATTCCTCAAGCTGGCCCTGTCTACGGTGTGTCTGAGCAGTCTATTGACATGATTGATGCTTATCTCAACAGTATTGGTGCGACTTTCAGCAAAGATGCTAGTTGGGTAGGTGCTAAACTCAAGGCTATACATCACGGTGAGGATCAATATGTTGCACCATACCTTGACCTAGAACCACAATCATTAATAAGTGGTGACGAGTATCTCATAGTTTCTCATCATGGTGATATATGTGCTAGTGATTATGGTGGAGTTCTTGGTAATGGCTACACATGCGTTATGTGTGATTGCTCTATGAATGAAGATGATGTCTACAGTTCTGAAACTACTGGTGAGATATATTGCTCTGACTGCTATTGGGAGAGACACTTTCACTGTGAGTATGCTATGGAAGATTATCATATAGATGATGGTACTGTTACTTGGTCTGAGAATAGATGGGGTATAGAAAGTCAGTTGGTATCTAATGCTTGTCTGCATGACCACTTTGTACATTGTGAAGATGATGATGAGTGGTGGCATGAGGATGATGCACTATTTTGCGAGTCTGAGGATAAGTGGGTATCCCCACGTAAGATTGACGAGTACTTCACCTCTGATTGGAATGATCAGTTGTACCCTTTATCACAGTACTGTGAAACTGTCGATGGTGACACTGTGGCTAGAGATGAGTTAGATGAAGATTGGGAGTTAAACTCCGATGATCTTTGGGAAATGAAACAAGAAGAAATGGATATATAATATGTATAGTTTAATAGAAATGTTGGGTTACAAACGCCCAGAGGGTACTGCTACCCAACGAGAATTTTGTGAACGGTTCCTTGAACCTGTATTCGGATTACCTGATATACATGGCAACTACATTCACATAGTGGGTGACAAGCCTAATTTATGTTTTACAGCACATCATGATACAGTTCACAAGACTGAGGGCTTACAGAAGCTAGTGGTTATGAATGATGTAGTGTCAATAGCTGACTCTAATGTGTCAAATTGTCTCGGTGCTGATTGCACTACTGGCATATACGTAATGCTTAGTATGATTGATTACGGTGTTAATGGTATCTATGTAGTACATGCAGCAGAAGAGGTTGGTTGTAGGGGTAGTAGTGCTTTGATCAATGACTATGTGTACAATGATAAGTTTCACTGGTTGAGTCATATCGACGCAGTGATATCATTCGATAGATATGGTGACAAGTCTGTGATCACACACCAGATGGGCTTACGTACAGCCTCTGATGACTTTGCTAAGTCATTCTCTGATGCTGTCAATATGCCACAACTTAAAGCAGATGACAATGGCTCTTATACTGACAGTAATGAGTATCAAACCGTTGTGTCCGAGTGTACCAATATTAGTGTTGGCTACTACAATCAGCACACTAAGAATGAGACACAAGACCTTGAATACCTTGACATTTTAGTTGAAAACCTAGTCAATGCTGACTGGTCTAAGTTAGTGTTTACTCGTGATCCACTAATAGTAGAAGACAATAGATACTACAACTATGGGTGGAATAGTGTAGCTAGTAAAAATTCTATTTTAGATGATATACAAACTATTATAACTCAGTATCCAGCTCAGGTTGCAAAGCTAATGGATTCCTATGGTTGGACTGCTGAGAGTATTATTGAGGAGGCTAATATTGATAATTATTCAGATTATGATACGTATCTCAGTGATTATGCTAGAAGAAGATACATGTGACAACTTGACACACTTGACCTAAATGCTTATACGTACTATATACTTTAAGTATACTTAAGGTTTCAATAATAATAATAATAGTAGTATTATTAGAAACTTTAAGTATAACTTTAAGTTTACATAAGGAGATGACATGAAATTTAAAGATGCTGTTCATAGATATGTTAGAACTCGTCAGTTTAACTCGTTGTCTAATTCATCTCAAAAGAATTATGAGTATTGCCTAGCAGCTTTCTGTCGTATGTCTGTACTAGGCAGAACACTTGGTAACATCAATGTCAAGAAGTTGACTGTACCCTTCTGTACTGAGGTCTATGACACTTGGGAGTTAGACACCTCTACGTCTAATGCTAATCATAACTCCAGAGTATTCTCTGTGCTCATGAATTACCTAATTAACATGGATGAGATATTATACAACCCTATGGCTAGGGTACACAAACGTACCAGTGATCCCCGATCTGTTGTATGGACCCATGATCAAGTCATGGCATTTTTAGATATAGCCTTTACAGATTTCAAATGGCGTAACATAGGTATGATAGTTCTGATGTGCTATGAGTGGGGTCAACGTCCAGTAGATATACGTAATCTGCTTTGGAGTTCAGTTGACCTTGATCTTTCTGTGGTTAAGATAACTCAGACAAAGCGTGGAGCCACTGTAGAATTACCAATACCAGATAATTTAATTACGATGTTATCCGAACAGAAAGAAGACTGGGACTTCCAACAATACGTAGTACCCTATCACAGGCCACAGGACACCGCCTACAGGCCGCTAACGGTGTCTCAGATGACCACCCTACTTGGAGAGGTCAAAACCCTAGCAGGACTGCCCTCTGAGTTAAGGGTGGGAGACCTACGTAAGACCGCCATAGTACAGATGATTGAGAGTGGTGTAGATCACCTAGCAATACAATCTGTATCAGGACATAAGAATGTATCTAGTCTAAACCCATATAACAAATTTAGTTTAAAGACAGCTACTGCTGCATTGGATAGGAGACAAAGACAATGACTAGAAGAGATATACCACCAAAACATTTTAGATTTTGGGGTGATGTGTTTAAGGAAAAAAGAATCCATGATGAATATGGAAAAGAGCTTTCAGAGCTGTTCTATCTGTTAGCTGATAATGCAGAGTTTCATGAAGCTCTTGAACAAAATTGGGGGGATTGGTATAGTGAAAAACTACACTAAAAATCCTATGGCTAAAGATGTCAGACAACCTAAGTACAGACCACAGGTGATACCTGATAAGAAGAAACCTGTGCTTACACGTAAACAAAAACACAAAGGAGGGGAATATGAAATTACCAAGGCTTAGTCCTATATCTGGTAAGATAAATACTTTGGACTTAGATGTAACCGTAGATCAATTTGTGGCTTGGGAAAAAGGTGCATTGATACAAGATGCATTTCCTAATCTAAATATGTATGAAAGAGAGTTTATAATATCTGGTATTACCAAAGATGAGTGGGATGCTAAATTTGGTGATGGAGGGGAAATGTATGACCCCTAGAGAAGCAGCGCAGATAGAAGCAGAGGTTACGTACACAAAATTCTTACAGTGGTGTAAAAAAGCCACGTATATAATCATAGGTACATTACTCCTTCTTGCATCTTGTAACTTTGGGGTTGACGATAAGAAATACCCAAACTACAACGGTGAGGTATACTCACCAATGAACATAGGAGAAAAGAAATGATTACTAGGTCAGTATTAATAGCATGTCTGTCTATTGGGGGATGTGCTCCTGCCCATGCAGGAGACATGCAAACTAAACCAGTGATGTGTGGTAGTGAAGATGAAACATTCTCTACCTTACGTACTTTTAAACAACAAAAAATCTATCAGGCTACGCAACTAACTACAGTCAAAGAACCTGATGGATTCAGTGATACGCCTGTGCTATTGCCTATGGCAATCTATATGAACCTTGATGAAGGTACATACACTGTGGTAGAATACCATCCATCTTACGGAGCATACTGTCTGATTAGTTTTGGCAGAGAAGGAAAGTTTGTAAATGACTAGTTACATGAATATAATAGTAGGTTTAGTAGTATTTTACATAGGCTTGAAGATGTTTAGTGGTGGTATGAAGTCACTAGGTAACATAGATCATCTACAATGGTTCTTAGGCAACCCTATCTATATGTTTATAGGTGGGATAGCCATGACACTAGCTTGGCAGTCTAGTTCTCTAAGTACAACTGCAATCATAGCTTTGGTGGCTAGTGGAGCATTACCCTTACCTGCTGCAATAGCAGCCGTGTTAGGTGCAAACTTAGGTACAACTGGAACTATATGGTTGGCAGGTTTCTTTGTATCAGATGGTATACCAAGAGGTGATACGTTACGAATTGCTATGGTACATACAGGTGCTAACCTCTTAATGGCACTAAGCCTGTTACCTTTTGTAAATCACATTGCTAAATTTGTAGGGAGATTCGGATGAACAATAACTATTACTTAGAAGAACTGAGAAAGAAAGTAGAGAGCCTTGAGAAAAGACTTGAGGTATTGGAGAAACTATTATCTGGAGATAGTAAATGATTACTGTGACATATCTACAACACATGGGTGATGACCTCACTGTAGTAAATGCAGCTAGAGTATCTTTTGGTAAGAAGATAAAGGCATTAGGCTATGCTGGCGTAGATGGTGCAAGTCTTAAGCCTATCTTGCATGACAGAGATATAAAACTTATAAAATACTTAGCCAAGCACAGGCATATGTCACCCTTTGGTCACTGCTTTGCTTCGTTCCATATCAAGGCTCCTATCTTTGTAGCTAGACAACTAGTGAAGCACAAGTTCCTACGATGGAATGAGATTAGCCGTAGGTACGTGGATGATGACCCTGAGTTCTATGTGCCTAAAGATTGGCGTGGCAAAGCATTAGATAAAAAGCAAGGTAGCTCTGGTGTCATTGATATAGATTATGATGCACTGCCTTGCTTTGAGTATCATGCTCTGGAATGTTATAAAGACCTTTTGTACCTTGGTGTAGCACCAGAGCAAGCACGTATGGTGTTGCCTCAAAGCACCATGACAGAATGGTATTGGTCAGGTAGTCTTGACGCCTTCTCTGATATGTGTAATCTTAGACTCAAGGAAGATACACAATACGAAACAAAATTAGTAGCTACTAAGATACACGAATACATGTTTGATTTATTTCGTGAGTCTTGGCAGTCACTAACAGGCAGTCTAAAGATCAGACCTATGACTGATGATGAAAGACAAAGAGGAAAGGAGAAAAATATAGCAAATGGCAGACGGTGATAATCCACATTTAGCTTGCCCTTATACTGACTGTGCATCAAGCGATGCATTTAATTGGAATGATGATGGTTATGGTCATTGTCATTCATGCGGTAAATCATACCCTATGAAGGGTATGGGTGAAACATTTGAGTGGGCAAAGAATGAGTATCCACTTCCAGATAGGAGGAACCCTATGGACATAGAGGTTACATCTCAAACATATCAAGGTATACGAGGTCTTGATACAGAGGTGGCAGAACTATACGGTATAGCCATACAGCTAGGCCCGAATGGTGAACAGGTAAGGTATGCCTATAAATATCCACACACTACTAAGTACAGACTAATCTCAGATAAGTCTAAGACTTGGACAAAAGATCGTGGCATGGGCATGAACCATCTGTTTGGCCCAGAATTTAATGCTGGCACTAGTCAACGTATTTATCTTACAGAGGGTGAGTTTGATGCTGCATCTTTGTTTCAAATACTAGGTAAAACATTTCCTGTGAAGTCTTTACCATCTGCTAGTATTGGTGATAAATTTATCAAACAGAACCATGAGTATCTGTCTACGTTTAAGGAGATCATTTATGCAGGTGAGCTTGATGATGCTGGACGTAGAGCTGCTGATCGACTCTACCAATCATTTCCAGAAAAGTTTTGGTATGTGCCAATGTCTAAGCACAAAGATGCTAATGACTTTTTAACTTCTGGTGATGAAAAGGAATTGATGTGGGCAGCTAAGAAGCCCCAACGATATAGCCCAGAGAATTTCTTTTGTTCTGACTCTGATGTAGAGGCAGCTATACTTAACGAGAATCCCTATGAGTATACGCCCACAGGTCATTCAGGTATTGACAGTAAGATACGTGGCATGGTCAAGGGTGGCTTAACCTTTATCAAAGCACCTAGAGGTATGGGTAAAACAGAGGTGATACGATACTTTGAGACAGGTCTACTAAAGAACCCTGACACTAATATTGCTTTACTCCATATGGAGGAAATGAAGTCTACTACCTACAGAGCTATGGCTACCTACCATCTAGGTATAAACGTCAGGACAAAAGATGATGCAGCATATAATGGTATATCAGAGATTGATGTAATCAAGGCTGCACAAGAGGCAACTCAAGGTGAAAGAACTATTGTCTTTGAAATGCGTAGTCATGATGATCCTCTTAAGTTACTGGATTACGTAAGGCTTGCTGCATCTGTCTATGGAGCTAACTATATATTTGTAGACCATGTACAAAGGTTAGCCTATTTGTCGCAGACTGGAGTTGATGGTGCTACCAGCACCTTGACCACACTAGGCTCACGTATGGCACAGTTAGCCAAGGAGCTTAACATTGGTGTAGTATTTATATCACAGGTTAATGACGATGGTAGGACTAAGTATGCAGGGTCTCTTGAAGAAGAAGCAATCATCTGTATAAAGATTGAACGGGATGTTGATTCTGACGATGAGATTGTACAGAATACTACCGAGTTTATCGTGGATAAGAACAGGCCATTTGCTAAGTTAGGTAAGGCAGGTGCTGTCTACTATGATCCAGAGACAACTCTTTTGTCAGAAGATGAACCATACATAAGGAGTGACATAGCAGCATGATAGTATTTGATGTAGAAGCAGACGGACTATTGGATGAAGCTACAAAAATACACTGCCTGTCTTATACATCTGATGGTATTAAATACGACACTCTGTTTAGATATAACGACATGCGTAAGCTAGTCCTTAGTCAAAAAGGTTTGATCGGTCATAACATCGTAAGGTATGATGTACCCTTACTTGAAAAGATATTGGGTATTAATATTACTGCCCGATTGTTTGATACACTACCTATGTCATGGGTTATAAACTATGGCAGACCTAAACATGGTCTTGATTCTTTTGGCGAAGACTTTAATATACCTAAGCCAAAGATATCAGATTGGCTTAATTTAACTAGGGAGGAGTACCAACATCGGTGTATAGAAGATGTAAAGATAAACTGGAGCTTGTGGCAAGATATGCTTAAGAAGTATATGTTTATCTACGAAGACAAGCTAGAGCTAGACAAGTTCTTTCGTTACCTAGAGTTCAAGATGGACTGTGCAGCAAGTGCAGAGAAAGTTGGTTGGAAGCTAGATGTACAGTTAGCACAGAACTGTGTAGATAGTTTGTTACAAGAACAGGCAGAAAAGGTAGCAGAGCTACGTTCTGCTATGCCTATGCGTACAATCTATAGACAGAAAGCAAAGCCAAAAGTTTTGTATAAGTCTGACGGTAGTTTATCTAGTCATGGTGTAAATTGGTTTAATCTTCTTGAGGAGAAATGTCTACCACCAAATCATGACAAACCTATTGATATAATAAAAGGAGTAGAACCAGCTAATCCTAATTCTACAGATCAAGTTAAGAGTTGGCTTATGCAGTTGGGCTGGCAACCCTGTACGTTTAAGTATCTAAAGAACAAAGACACTGGCAAAGAACGTAAGCTAGAACAGATCAGACAGAACGGAGAACTCACAAAGTCTGTAAAGCTTCTTGCAGATAAACATCCAGCAATTAAATTGTTAGAAGGTCTGACCGTAATACAACATAGGTTAGGTATATTTGCAGGGTTTCTTGACTGTGAAAAAGATGGCTATGTTAGAGCAGAGATTGCTGGCCTGACAAACACACTACGTTTTAAACACCAAAAACCTTTAGTCAACCTTCCTGGTGTTGACAAACCTTGGGGTGCAGAGATACGTGGTTGTTTGACAGCTCCAGATGGTTATGTTCTTTGTGGTGCTGATATGACTTCCTTGGAGGATACTACCAAGCGTCATTACATGCACCCTTACGATCCTGACTACGTGGCAGAAATGTCACAATCTGGTTTTGATCCTCATTTAGACTTGGCAAAACATGCTGGAGCTGTTACTCAAGATGATATTGACAAGTATAACAGAGGTCACATGCCAAAGCTTAAAGAACTACGTAAGAACTATAAGGTGGTCAACTATTCTGCTACCTATGGTGTAGGAGCACCTAAGCTATCACGTACTACTGGTATGACTGTACCTAATGCACAATCAATTCTTGATGCGTATTGGGACAGAAACTGGTCAGTAAAAGAGTTTGCCGAAGATCAGAAGATAAGAAAGATCAACGGTGAGATGTGGGTTAAGAATCCTGTGAGTGGGTTCTGGCATTCACTACGTTATGAGAAAGATGTGTTCTCTACACTAAATCAATCTACTGGTGCATACTGTTTTGACAAATGGGTTGCATACTACCGAACACGTAGGCCAAATATCATTGGTCAGTTTCATGACGAATCTATCAACCTTGTAAAAGAAGGAGAACAGAATGAGCACAGTGATGCTTTAAACTGGGCTATAGAAAAACTTAACAAAGAACTTAAATTAAATGTTGACTTAGGTATTGATGTACAGTATGGTCAACGTTATAGTGACGTGCATTAACAATGGAGGGCCAAATGGCTACACGTAAAGTAAAACTAACTGGAATAGCAGAGTGGGCAAAAGTGTTCACACAAAACCGTGACATGACAGGTTGGGATAATACCTATGTAGATTGCAACGGTGCTTGCACTATTGATGTAATTCTAGACGATGATAACATGAGTAAGTTGTCAGCTTCTCGTTCTATGAAACGAGGCGCACCAGATGCAATGGGGCGTGGAACTAAAGTAAAGTTTGTCCGTAAGTTTGATACAGGCAGGGATTGGGATAGTGGTGCTCCCCTAGTTGTATGGTCAGACAATAAACCTTATAACTATGATACTAATGGTTCAATAGGTAATGGGTCTACAGTGGAGGTGGAGTTATCAGTGTATGATACAAGCCGTAAGAATATTGTAGGCACACGGCTTGACAAGGTTACAGTAATTGACCATGTTGAGTATATTGCAGATACTTCTGCAGACATGGCTCCACCACCACTTGTGGAAGTAAAACAAGACAGCGAAGTGCTGTTCTAAATGAAAACATTCATAGAGGATATGTCTAATGAGGAGTACCATTCAAAAGATGGTATTTCCTCAAGCGCAGTAAAGTCTGTATTTAAAAAATCATTAGCTCATTGGAAAGGTGAGAAACGTAATGCTAATAGTGCAGCCTTTGCTATAGGAAACGCAGTACATGCCAACCTATTAGAGCATACTCGTAACTTAGTAGTTAAAGGGCCAAAGACTAAAACTAGTACGGCTTTTAAATCTATGAAAGAAAATCTAACCTCAGATCAGATACTGCTGACTGAGGTTGAGTATAATGTAGCTAACTGCATAACTAGAGGTGCTTTAGGTAATCCTATATGTGCCAATGCTTTAAATCACTCTGACAGGTTAAATGAGATTAGTATCTTTATCGAAGACCCTATTTCAGGTCTGACACTTAAGACTAGACCAGACCTTATGATTGAGTCTGAGGGTACAGTGTATGATGTTAAGACAACACAGGATGCAAGTCCTAGAGGTTTTCTAAACGAGTGTATAAAGTATGGGTATTTTCTTCAAGGTGCTCATTACGTCTACACCTGCAAGTTAGCTGGCTTTAATGTATCAAAGTTTAGCTTCATTGCCTGTGAAAAGTCAGCTCCTTATCTTTCTCATTTACATGTTATGGGATCAGACATTATGTCTTGGGCTACGAAAGAGCTACACAAAACCTTAGCTGTTATTGCAAAGGCAGAGAAAGATGTAGACTATGGCACAGGTTGGGGTGATTATACAGTCATTGAGAAACCTTCATGGATGTAATTAGTTATGACCAAGAGGGGTAAACAGAAAGGTAGGCTTGGTCAACAGGAGATAAGGGATAAGTTACTAAAAACATTTCCTGAGTTTGAACCTGATGATATTAAGTCTACAATTATGGGAGATACTGGAGCAGATATACAACTATCTCCTGCAGCCCATAAAAAAATACCTTTAAGCATTGAGGTTAAACGTAGAAAAGATGAATTAAAAACAGTATATGGGTATTTACAACAGGCACAAAGACATGCTAAAGGTGAACCTGTAGTTTTCTATAGGTCAGACCGTAAGCCTTGGATAGTGATGGTTGAGCTAGATCACTATATGAATCTCTTAAAGAATTGGAAAGGACATTAATGCTAGTAAAAATATGGGATATTTTAGAGGGTCCATTGGCTATTGAAGATATGCCTAAAGAAGAAGCTTACGATACACCAGAAGGGAGTAAATATTGCATGGTATGTAAAGCAGAAATTGATGGAGTTTTAGGTGAAGATAACTTTTGGTTTGAGGACTTTGACTCTGCTTATGAATGGAAAAAACACTTCATAAAAAATATTGAACCGATTGTTATTGACATTGGTTCATCACCTGGCTATAACTAGGGGTCTTTATCATGGATATGAAGTTTGAAATATCTGTTAAAATCTCCGTTGACCCAAGTGCTAACTTCTTAGAAACCTATGGAAACAATGTAGATGTGATAGCAGAATTAATAAATCTAAGTCTATATGATATAGATGATATAGTTGTAGAAGAATGTGAGGTAAAAAGAAATGACTAGAATAACAATGGATGATAAACAATGATAAATCAAACTGATATAGATGCTTTTGAGTTTTACAACAAAGCAGACCTAACTCTTACTGAGTACCAGAATGCAGCAGCTACTACAGCTATCTATCCTGCATCTGTACAGATACTTTACCCTACACTAGGGCTTGCTGGTGAAGCAGGTGAGGTAGCAAACAAGGTAAAGAAGATTGTTAGGGATGGTAAACTAGACAAAGAGGCAATAGGTAGTGAGCTAGGAGATTGCCTGTGGTACATTGCTGCAGTATGTAGAGACTTAGGTTTAAACATGGGTGAAATAGCCTCAGATAATCTTGCTAAATTAGCTAAACGTAGAGAAAACAATACACTTAAAGGAAACGGTGATAATAGATGAGCAATTTACTACCAACAGATTATCAATCTTTTATACACACCTCACGTTATGCTAGGTGGTTAGAGGATGAAGGACGAAGAGAAGGCTGGAGTGAGACTGTGTTTCGATATATTACTAATGTAATAGAGCCAAAACTAAAAGGTGGTGATTTATCCGATACTCTTGATCACATATATGATGCAATTCTAAGCCAAGAAGTTATGCCTAGCATGAGAGCTATGATGACTGCTGGTCCAGCTCTAGAACGTGACAATACTGCTGGCTACAACTGTAGTTATTTACCCGTAGATGACCCTAAGTCCTTCGATGAGGCTATGTTCATCTTGTTGTGTGGCACTGGTGTTGGATTCAGTGTCGAGAGGCAGTTCATTAGTAAGCTCCCTGAAGTTCCTGAGTTGTTCTACAGTGAGACTACTGTTGTTGTCAAAGACAGTAAAGAGGGTTGGGCTAAGGCGTTCAGACAAGTTCTTGCTCTCCTGTGGGCTGGTGAGATACCTCAGTGGGATATCTCTCGTGTACGTCCTGCAGGTGCAAGACTTAAAACCTTTGGCGGTAGAGCAAGTGGTCCTGCACCTTTGGTTGACCTGTTTAACTTCGCAGTCACTATCTTTAAGAACTCACAGGGGCGTAAGCTTTCCTCCCTTGAGTGTCACGATCTTATGTGTAAGATTGGTGAGGTAGTTGTAGTAGGTGGTGTCAGACGTTCAGCTATGATATCCTTATCTAATCTAAGTGATGATCGTATGCGTCATGCTAAGTCAGGTGCATGGTGGGACAATGATCCTCAACGTGCATTGGCTAATAACTCTGTTAGTTACACAGAGAAACCAGATGCCATATCTTTTATGCGTGAGTGGATGGCACTAGTGGAGTCAGGGAGTGGAGAACGTGGTATATTCAATCGTGAAGCAAGCAAGAAGCAAGCTGCGAAGTATGGTAGACGTGACAGTGAATGGGAGTTTGGCACTAACCCATGCTCTGAGATTATACTTAGGCCGTATCAGTTCTGTAATCTTACGGAAGTTGTGGTCAGGGCTACAGATGATATCGAATCTCTTAGTAAAAAAGTCCGTTTGGCAACTATACTGGGAACAATACAGTCAACATATACAAAGTTCCCATATCTGCGAAAGGTGTGGCAACGAAATACAGAAGAAGAACGACTGTTGGGTGTGTCACTCACAGGGATAATGGACAACCCTTTGATGACCACCTCTAACAAAGGATTGGATAAAACTCTTGAAACATTACGTAAACTTTCTGTTGATACTAATAATCTGTGGGCTGACCGTTTGGGTATTCCTACCTCTGCTGCAATCACCTGCGTTAAACCATCAGGAACAGTCTCCCAACTTGTTGATTCGGCCTCTGGAATCCATCCAAGACATTCAAAGTACTATATTAGAACCGTCAGAGGTGATAACAAAGACCCCTTGACACAGTTTATGAAAGATCAAGGAGTGCCTAGTGAACCTGATGTGATGAAGCCTGATGCTACCACAGTATTTAGCTTTCCTGTACAGTCTCCTATTAATGCCGTTGTTACTTCAGACCTGTCTGCTATTGAACAATTAGAGACTTGGCTAATGTATCAGAGACATTGGTGTGAGCATAAGCCAAGTATCACTGTCAATGTTAAAAAAGATGAATGGTTTGCAGTTGGTGCTTTTGTCTATGAGTACTTTGATGAAATGAGTGGTGTATCTTTCTTACCTTATAATGAGCATACTTATCAACAAGCACCTTATCAAGAGATTGGAAAGAGTGACTATAAAAATCTTTCAAGTTTAATGCCAAAGGTTATTGACTGGAGTAAACTTTCCCTGTATGAACAAGAGGACAATACATCAGGTAGTCAAACTATGGCTTGTTCTGGTGACGTTTGTGAAGTAGTAGACATAGGAGCTTAAATGCCGGTAAGGAAAAAATTTAATCGTGCTTTGTATGAAGCATACGATAGTCAAGCTAAAGATGCACTTGTGGGTTATCTTAAAAAGAAAAATCATGTGCTTGTAAATACTGAGGAGAATTACCATGTAGATGTTATATCTCAAAAACACGGATATACTTATTTCAATGAAGCAGAAGTTAAGGTCGGTTGGGAAGGAGACTGGCCTGAGCACTGGAAAGACATAAGGATTCCTGAACGTAAACAAAGGTTACTTGATAGATACCAAGGTGAGAATGGTGTGCTAAACTTCTATGTTTTTAGAAAAGACTTAAAGAAAGCTTGGCGGATCAAAGATACTTTACTAACTAAAGAAAGCCTTGGTGAAGCAAAAGGTAGATACATAAGGCAAGGAGAGTTATTCTTTCATATACCTTTCGTATCTGCAGAATTAGTGGAGATGTAAATGGATATACTAACAATGGGTGATACTACTATAACTTTAGATGATGATTATGATGTGGTAAATAAACCTGCTCACTATAACTTAGGAGGAGATATAGAATGTGTTGACTATATTAAACAAGTATTAGGTACTGATGGATTTATCAGTTACTGTCAGGGTAACATGATTAAGTACCAACACCGCCACAGATATAAACTAAAGCCTGTGGAAGATATGGAAAAGGCTCAGTGGTATTTAAATAAAATGCTTGAAACTATGAAGGAGAAGCATAAATGAAACCTTACGAAAAAGGCTTTGAGGCTTTTAAAAAAGGTAACTTGGGTAATCCCCACCCAATTAATACTAAACAAAACAGAGACTGGGAGTTTGGCTTTAACAAAGCCTACTTTAAGAACTTGGAGTTTGTAAAACAAAGAGAGGCTAATAATGGGAGACTTAGAGACAGAGGCTAAAAAATTTGCAGGTAAGAAACAAAAAAAAGTTTCTGAGATTCCCTTAACGGCTAGGATTTATCTAGCAGGTCAAGCACTAACTGGACTACTAAGTAGTGGTAGAGCAAATAGAAGCGATGAAATTAGAAGGGCTGCATATGATTGGGCTGACTATATGCTAGAGGAGAAATAAAAAAGGGGGCATCAAAGCCCCCTCTTCTAGTATGGTAAAGCGTCTTTCCATTCCTTATGTGTATCAACCATTCGTTTTAAAGTCATTAATTGAGCATAACCATCCTCCATCTCCATTATCCTATCCATCTTTTCATCAAATGATATATTCATAAACCCAAAAAATCTTTTATCAAAAGAATAACCTGTAATGCTTAAAGCATCTAACGTTTTGCTCTTTTGAGCAGTTAGTTGCCGTACCAAGTTCATTGTCTCAGGCACAACTCCCCCCTTATCCAATACACGTTCCACTCCAGCCTTAGCTTTTTTTCGTATATCACTTAAAATTTGTGTTTTTTGATATTGCTTCATGTTAAAGTAATTTAAACCCCTGTTTTCTAACTTATCCTGAGCTAGTTGAGCTTGCAGTTGTAACTCAGGAGCTAATAGTGAATTAATATAATTACGTACTTTAGCAGTACCTTTAAAATTATTTGCCTTAAATATAGGTTCACCTGCAGATTTAAACATACGTTCTATTAATGTAGATTCTCTATCTGTTCTAATTCCACCAAATTGTTTACCTAAGTCAACATCAAATCCACTTAATAAACCTTTAGTGGGAGTAGATTTTCTAGGTAAATCTTGTGCACCACCACCAATTTTAGTTCCAAATACAGGGGGTATAAAATCAAGTTGGTTAAGATATTTTGTAGAATCATTAAAAAATTTATTGCCCTGCCTTAAATCAGGGTTCATATTCATGTTGTTAAATAAACCATAGGCAGTATTAAGTGGATCAACATGTCTAGTAAGTCCTGCAACAGATTTAGATACAGCAGGTGATGCTACCTCTAGACCAAAAGCTAAAAGACCAACATCCCCGTCCAAAAGTCTATTCATACTTCTATTAAGAGACCTACCAAAATTATCAAAATCTCTATAAGCTTGACCTGGACCTATTTGAGAACCTAAATTAATCCAAAGGTCTCTTGGTATTGCACCTATAAACTTCTTCCTGAAAGATTCATCTGATCTTAATTTTTTAGCAACTCTGCTTAAATTATACTCATCGGTCTCAATCATACCATGAGCTATAGCTTGAGAAGTTGCTCTTATTGTAGATACAGGCCATTCAAACTCTACATTACGTATTTTTCCATCACTCTGTACTTCTTGATCAAAAGTATAACCATTGCGAACTCTGTCAAGAGCTGACATACTAGTTGTATTATCTGCATCTTCTATTGGAGTATTAGTACCAACACCTATACCTATTGCAGTCCAACCAACAACTGCTTTAGCTAAAAGGTCTGCACCCTCTTCAGTAACTGGGTCTACTGACACGTTTGCACCAAAGACTTTACCAGATTTTCTAATATAATGAATAGCAGCATTAATGCCTGATAGATCACCAGAAGTTGCTAAAGTAGTGTTTAAAAAACTACCAAAAGGCACTATGTAACCACCAGGAGTTTTATTAGTAAAAACCTCAATAGCTCTTGCAGCCGATCTCATATAGTTAGTAGCAGGTAAAGTAGACCAGTTTACAGATGCAGTTTCTCTCATAGTTCTGTATGCAGCTTTTTCCATAAGCTCACGAAATTCTGGTTTTGCCATTATAAATTCTACATCTGGATTAGAAAAAAACTTCTCTGGAGGTACACCATACTTCATCATAATCTGTTGATTTAAGTTTGTACCAAATGCAAAACGTTTAGTTAAGTTATCTTGTAGTATTGCAAAAGTTATGGTTTGTATTCCCTTTGTATATGCATCTGCACCTTTCCAAAGCACTCGTTCTGTAGTACCAAATGTCTTCTTAAGAAGACCTGCATCTTTAAGTCTTTTTTTATAAGACTCTCCATCAAGATTAAACATTGCTAGTGTATCTTGTACACCACCATCACCAGCAACATCCCTAAACAATTTCTCCATTATTTTGGGATTCATATTTAGTATGGCATCTGCATATTCCATAGGAATATCTGGGGATATAGTATCAGCAACTCTTCTTAATGCACCCCCATATCTACCATAAGCCTTATTATAATACTCTACAGCCGAAGCATTAAATTTTGGACTACCAAGTATAACACCCATAGTCTTTGAAAGACCCGCTGTTGTAAGGTCTAAAGAGCCTGTAACAAAATCTGCTGCAGTATTTAAACTAACTAAAGTTTTAAAGCCACGAACGTTAGCACCAGCAGTAGATAAATGAGATGTTATTAATCTTTTATATAGTGATAATGAAGCTTGAAATCTTAGTGGATTATCTATACTGTCAGCCTGTTTTTTATAAACCCCTAATTGATCTTTTATACTAACATTAGCTTTCTGCATTCTAGATAGCTCTGAGGATAACCAGAGTGCTTCACCACCAAGGCTAGTACCCCTAGCCATTTGAGACTGTAACATTTTAGGACTTATCTTACCAGTGATAGGTGTTGGATCATTAGCACCTTTGGTTTTAGGCCTAACACCATCTAACACGTAACCAGTTTGTTCTTCCCAATCTCTAACTATTTTATCTAATTTAGCAGGATTTATAAATGAGATTGTTTGTGCCCATGCACTAGTAACATTACCAGCTTGTTTTAATAGCTGTGGGTGCATAACAAAACCCGCTTCCTCTAAAGCTTGAAAGTAACCTTTAACTCCATTATCAGGATCACCTAAGAATAGATAACGAAAGAAAGCATTGTTAGCTCCTGCATCTACTCTTTTAGCTCCAGGTACTGCTGTCAGTCTATCTGTAGCATCCTTTTTTAAAGCTTCCCAAGGTAAGAAGTTCTTAGGTTTTCCTTTAACAGTACCAAACTGTGCATCAACAGCTCTAAATAAACCTTCGTTGTCTAACATATCTTTTATTCTTTTGTTAGCTTCTTCAGAACTATACTTCTTAATCATCTTATCTATCTTTTGATAACCAAGAAATGTTTTATTTAAGGCAGGAGTTTTTCTTAACTCCTTAAATAATGTTGACCCACCAGCAAAGATTGGAAACATCATACCACCTGCAGCAGTTAAAGCACCTTCTGCTTTACTATATTGTTCTTGAACTCCAAAATCTATAAGCTGCAGTTGTCTTCCAAGATCAACACCAAAAGCTATACCAGCATCTATTAAAGCTGCAGGAGCTGCTTTAGCTACAGAATCACCGACAGCTATTGCTGCAGCTTTTTTAGTGGCTCCTTGCTTAATAGCTCTATCATATGCTGCAATCATAGCATCAGCAAATTTTTTACCTCCAAACTTATTACCCATTGCCTTTGATCCAGCACCTAAATAATAAGCTATAGGAGTACTTACATCCCCTACAGTAGCTGTCATATGATCCCAAATACCATCAAACATCTCTCCAAATGCACCTCTTTTATAAGCACCTGCAAAAATATTTTCTCTTAGTTGGGCTAGTTTATAGCCAGCACCTAGTTTAGCTTTTGTATCACTATCTGCATTCATACCAAAAATTATATCATTACCTACAGTTACAGAATTAGCAGCATCAAAACTACGTTGATAATTTTCCCAAAGTTCATATGCTCTAGCTCTAGGCATTTTACGATAATTTCTTTTAGAGAATACATTACCACCAGTAGCACCACCTGCTCCAAGAGTTGCTATATCACCTCCTATTGACCTATCTTGAAATCTAGCTTCAAGATTTTGGTACACTATTTCCATAAGATCATCATCAGCAAGTATTTGATCTCTGTACAAATCCTTACTATCATACCTATTCTTATGTATTTCTTCTAAGTTTATAATTTTATTTGAACTTTCTAGCGTAAAACCATTTTCTTTTTTATTTAAACCCTCCTCTTCTAAACTAAAAGAAGACTTATCTTTTTCAGGTTCAATACTCATTAGATCAATATCAAAATCTTTTAAGTTAAAGCTATTTAAATTTACAGGTTCTTTTTCAGGGATAAGATTTGGAAGAATTGGCTCCTTATCTTTAAAACCTTTTAAGCTAAAAGTCTCTGTCATTATTAATTACCGTCCCAAGTACGTAAAATAGAATTTCCATTACTGTCAATAAAGCTAAAATAATCTCCCTCTGCACTGTATGTTTCATTATCTACAGCACTTTTTACTTCTTTAAACAACCCTAATCCAAATAAAGATTCAAGAAATTTTTTACTTGAAATCTCAATAGGATTAGATTTAGATGCTTGTTCAAATATTAAAGATATTTCACCACTCATTCTAGGCTCATTACGTTTAATTGATTGTGTAATTGCAGAGTTTCCATATAGAGCAATCAAGTCAAAAAAGTCATCATCTTGAGTTGCAGCCTCGTAAGCCCTTGTAATTGTATCATCTCTTCGTGCAACCCACTGAGTAAGAATTTCAATCTCTGTTTTTTCGTCTTGAGTGGTAGCATTTATACGTCTTTCATTTAAAATAGCTTTAGCAGAAGTTAATCTACCTAACTCAGCTTTAGCTCTAGCTTTAATATGATTTGTAATACGTCTGTCCTGAGAGTCTAGTTCTGCAGCACTCATTGATTCTACAACTACAGGTTCAGTTTGTATGGTCATACTGCCCACTTGACCAACTCTACTTCTAATTAAACCTTCAATAGTTTTAGTAAGTTTTATATCTGCCTTAGTAAGACTATCAATCATAGCATCTGCTTTTGAGGGGTCTGGTAAAGTTAATATAGCATCAGTTAAAACAGGTACTACTAAATCCCTAGTCATTTCTCTTAATATTTCTTCTGACTTATATCCTTTTTGTTTAAGTTCTTTAACAACTCTCTGTGTCATTTTTGCTGCTGCATTCATAGCCACTCTACTATTAGTAGCTTGTATTCTGCTAATAGCACCTGTAATATCGTCATCAGTTCCTAGTAATCTATACATAACTTTTGCAGAATCTGCAGCAGTTAATAAACTATCTTTAGATTTATAAGTAGTTCCATCACTGGCAGTAACACCTGTAATATCAAAATCACCACTCGTTATTAAACCTTCCGTAATTTTTTTTAATATGTCATTCTCAAAATCTTTAGCTTTAAGTTCTAGTGCATCTTCTTGCTCTTTCTTTCTTTTCTTAAGATATGTATCCCAAGCATCTTTTTTCTGCATATCATATCTATTTTGCCAAGTTTCTTCTGCTGCAGCACGAGCTGCTCTTTTTTCTTTTAATAACTCTTTACGCCCTTCTTCTTGCATTATACCAGAATAAGAACCACGTTCCATCTTAATACCAAACATTACGCTTCTCCTCTAGACATAAGGCCCATTGGTTTTTCTTCTATATCTTCCATACTAAACTCTGCCTCTGGTTCAACCATTGCATCAGCAACTTCTACTTCTGCTCCCATACCTTCAGGCTCTATCATATCTTGAGTATTCATCTCAGCTTGTACACGTTTGTCAACAGAGATACCAAGTTCTTTTAACATCTTGTTTGCTCTAACTTCATCTCTTTGATACTTTATAACTCTTTTAGCTTCTGGATCATCTAGACCTTCATCAAAATCTGCTTGAGCTACTTCAGCTACATCCTTAATAAACTCATGTAAAACTGGTGCAATAATCAAGCTTACATCTAAGCTATGCATACCATCCATAACACCACCACGACAGATACCTTGAACCAATGTGGCAATATCAATACCATTCTCTAAAAAGAAAACAATATCTTCAAAAGCCTCTGGATCATTCATTTTATCTAAGTGATAGGTTACTGCCTCTACAGGGTCTGTAAGTTCTGGTGGATGCTCAAAAGGAACATTCTTAGGTTCCTTGGTTAAGGCATAACCAACAGGAGGTCTATCAAAGGTTAAGGAAGCGTCTATCATTATTTAATACCTCTATAATATTGATCTATACTCTGTACTGTAACATTACCTGTACTATTTTGCCAACCAGGATTTGCTTCGGCTTTAGCAGAACCTTTTTTGTAAATAACAGTATTAGGTTTAGCATTACGTTTTCCTGGTGCAGCTAACATCATACCTACAGAAGCTTTACCATTATATTTCCAATTAGATAGATATGTATCAAATGCCTCTAAGTGATCAGCAAGATCAGTAGAAGCTTCTAAAGCATCAAAATCTATACCTGCCGTTTTCTCATTAGGTTTACCATCTATTGTCTTTTTAATTTGAAAAGCATTACCTATACTACCCATTTGTTTACCAAAACTACTCTCTCTTGCAAGAGCTATAAAAATTTCTTCTTCAGTAAGACCTGTATATTTATCTTGCATTTCTGATAACTTATTCATAAATCTAGAATTACCTTTAACTTCTTCTACCTCTGCGGCAAATCTCTCTAGAACAGGGTTGTCAGAAGCCTCAGACCTACTCATAAGACCTAGAGAGTCTTCTCTAGCAGAAACAGCATCAGCTTCTATACTCTCGTTAGCTTCATCTACGGTTACAGGTTTACCTGTGTCATCTGTCAAAGCTCTAGAAGTATTAGCCTCTCCAAGAACTCTGGTGTATTCATCACGTATCTCTGCAGAAGCTTTTGTATTACTTGAAATTCTTTTTAAAGCTTCCTCTATTGGGTCTTTATCATCATATACAGCTAAATCTTTTTTTCTAGGCATAATAGCTGGAGACATAAGATTTCTAGGACTTTTTTGTATGTTTGATGAAGCTCTGAGAGCTTTAGCTGCAGTAGCATTACGAGATAGTATGGGACTATTTTTATAGTTAGCCTCTTGAGTCATTATTATGTTTCCTATTAAGCTGTTGTTGTTTCTTCTTTATCTTTAAATATACTTGGAAGTAAATCAGCTATGCCCTTATCACCAAGTATTAATTTTGTGTAGAAAGCTGATTTAGATTGATTATCTAACATATCTAGTCTTTCTCTAACACCAGTCAAATTCTGTTCACCTAATAATATCTTAACAGCTCTCTCTGCAGAGTTTTCTGATTGTGCAAAGATATAAGACATTATATCTCTTTCTTTCTGCCAGTAGTCATCAATACCTTTTTGTGTAAGCCCATTAACTTCTTTAGCATAGGTTAAATTAGCTACATTCTGAGCTGCAGTATTAGTAGTATTTATAGATTGTCTCCATTGTGCATTAGCTTGAGCTACAACAAGATAGTTTTGAGAATTAAACATCTCTCTTTGGTTTTGTAATGCACTATTAAACTCTGCTACAGCATTAGCTTCTTTAGCATTAAACTGATTTATAGCATTTTGTTGTGCAGCATTAAACTGAGATATCTGAGAAGTTAAATTAGACATAAACTGAGTTGTCTGATTTTCACTAGTAGCATTAAACTGTGCTGCTGCATTAGCTGCTGCTACATCTGTCATCATAGAGTTAGTAGTCTGCTGTGCTTTAAACAATGCTGTAGACTGTTTGTTATTCATACTAGCCATATCAATAGCTAGGAAGTTTTGGGCATTCTGTACTTCTGCTTGCTGTAAGTTACTTAATCCAGCCATATCTAATTGAGATAGTGCTGCTGCCTCTGCCATTACTAACGCTTGCTCATTATTTAAATTATTAAGATTCATAGTATTAGCAGCTCTAGAGTTCTCTAATGCAATCTGCTGTTCAGCATTAAAGTTAATATTAGCTATCTCAGAGACTCTAGCTGCATTCTGCACCTTAGCTTGAAATGTTTGATCAAACTCTATACCAAGAAACTTAGCACGTTGTTCTGCTTTAAACAAGGCCACTTGTTGTTTATTTGCAGTATCAATCTGAGCAATAGGTAATGCAGCTTCCATAGCAGCTTGTATGATAGCCTGACCAGCCATGCTAGAAGCACCAAGACCACGTTCATTCATTATAGCAGTAGCATTTCTCATAGCTCCTGCTGCCCATGTAGGTGTCTCACCACCTTCAAACTGAGCCATTAAAGTTGTTAGTTCATCTTGAATAGATGCTGCAGCTACTTCACCTGTACCAAATGCTGTATCTACTTTAGATTGATCTACACCAGTACCAGTAATAAGTTCACTAGCACCCTCAGTTTGATCTAGAGTTCTTTTAGGTAAAACTCTTTCCATAATAGGGTTGTTATTAGCATCAACCATAAGCTCACCTGTGACAGGGTCAGCTTTCTGTCTTACACCTACTTCTGTAGCTCTACCTTGTGCAGCAACTGCATCCTCCATAGAGGTATAGGTTTCCATAATAGGATCACCAGTACTAGGATCAAACATACCTTTACCAGTAGAAGGGTCTATCTTCTGTCTTTGCTGCTGCTGACCTACAACAGAATCGGATAGTTTAGTTTGAGTAGCAGGTTGCAGTCCACCAGTAGTGGTCATATAGTCGCCAAGATTTAGGTTATTAGCAGCTACAAACTGATCAGGTGTAAATTGTACACCATTCATGTTAAATGTGCCAGTAGTTACATCCCAGTTTGCACCATCAATAGCATCAGCCATACCTTGATAATTAACAGTAGTACCACCTTGTAATACCTTAGATACTGCAGGAGCAGCTTGAGTTAAGTTCATTTGAGCTGCACCTGGAATTGGTATAGCATCAGCTACAATAGCACCACTAGCATCTCTTATCTCAGCAGAGCCAGGTCCACGACTCTGATACACATCACTTACTTGGGCTATTTGATCTGATTTAATAATAGGTGCTGTTGCTATTGATTGACCAGCAGTGCTTTCAATCACAGTTCCTGGCATAGCATCTATTATTTTTCCAGTAGTAGGATCATATCTTTGCTCATACATCTGAGCCACATTAGGCATTGCAACTTGAGTGGCAGGATTAAAGGTTGCTTGAGCTTGTTTATTTAAAAGAGACTGTGTGTATTCTGCAGGAGTTTGTGTTATTGTTTGAGCAGGATTCATGGGATTTTGAAAACTTACTGTACCGTATAACTCTTCCATTAGTGAAGGAGATTTAGTAACAACACTTCCATCTTCACCACTAAAACCTTGTGTCATACCACCTTGATTGTTTGCAGTAAAAGTATTACCACCTGCAAAGACTGGATTATAAGCCTGTGCAGTTGCAGAGCCAAGTATCATTGGGTATTGAAATTGACCAGTGGTAATATCAACTTCATAATATCCTGAAGGAATAGGATACTGTGGCTGATCCCCATAAAAAGGAATGTAAATTTGTTGACCTGTGGCAGAATTACGAAATAATTTCTGTGTTATTGCAAATGCAGATAAGTCTTGACCAGCTTCTGTTTTTTCTGCGATAGTTTGTGGTTGATAAAATGTAGCTTGATCAGCAGCTCTACTTTGTAGGTCTGTAGCTTGATTACCAACATTAGTGGTAAAAGACTCTGCTGGCATTGTAGAAATACCAGTACCAACTCTTGACGGATTATATGTAGGAGCTATTGCTTCAGAAGGTATAGCAAGAGTGCTTGGGTCCATTGGATATACTTCTGGTGGACTTTCTTCAACTGCAGCAGGAGTAGTCTGTTGTACTATATCTGAAACAGTATCAGGCACAGTAACAGAATCTTCCTCTTTAAGCACAGAATCTTCCTCTTTAAGCATTGCATCTAATTTTGCTTGTCTGATCTGAGCTTGTCTTATATCGTCCATAGCTTTTGCAGCTTTAAATCTTTCAAGAGCATCTGCACTTGTTACTTTACCGTCATCATTTAAATCCATTGTATCTAAATTAGCTTCAGATAATCCAACAGAGGCTTGTAAAATATCGCTTGCAGAAATTCCATCAATGTTTATATTAGCTATACGTTCATTAGTATCTTGTAATGCTACCTGTTCTAGTGGACCACGATAGCCGCTTTCTAAAGCTGCTGCCTCTTGTGCAGCTTTTTGTGTAGCTTTTATTCTATCTTCCATAGCTTTTACAGCTTTAAATCTTTCAAGAGCATCTGCACTTGTTACTTTACCGTCATTATTTAAATCCATTTCATTTAAATTAACTTCAGATAACCCTACAGAAGCTTCTAAAATATCGCTTGCAGAAATTCCACCAATGTTTATATTAGCTAGACGTTCTTGTTCTGCTTTTGCTATGGCTTGTTTTTGTTGTTGCATCATAGCAGTAGTATCAACACTACTAGCTGAAGCTGCTGCCTCTTGTGCAGCTTTTTGTTTTGCTAAATATTCATTATAAGCAGCTTTATTTTTTGCTTGTGCTATGGCTTGTGCTTTTGCTATGGCTTCTTCTTTTTGTTGCATCATAGCAGTATTATCAATACTACCATCACTATTTAATATAGCCATAATTTACTCCTTGTTTCATTTTCTTATCCATTAACCGCTTCATTTAAACCCCAAAACATAAATACAAGACCAGCTACAAATATTAAAGCACCTGCTGTTACAGATATTCCCCAAAATAATTGATCTCTTTGTTTAGCTTGCAACTCTATTGCTTCCTGTTGTCTCTGTCTTGCAGCAGCTTGTTCTTTTACTACTAAATCCCACATCCCTGGTGGTCCAAATAACTGACAAGTTTCTCTTAGCATGTCAGTTGCTTCCTTATGTTTCATCTTGGCTTGTGCTATTGCAAAACCTTCTTCTTCTGATGATGTTAGTCTACCTAGTGGGCCTTTGTGTTTACCTGACTCTGCAGCCTGTATGTCTGCATCTAGTTTAGCTAGTCTACCAAAGTGAGGTAACAGATCAGATACATCTTTACCAGCCTTGACTGCTGAACTTATAGAGCCAGCTATTTGACTGACTGCCCCTGCTAATGCTAATACTTCAATCATCGTCTACTCTATAATAAAGGGGGCAAGAAATATCTGTGGGTAATCTAATTGTAACTGGATAATAATAATATGTTTCTGATTTTTTTCTTGGGCAACGATACTCACAAGCTTTGTACATTATACCATATGGATACACCCCAAATGCCACAAGGCTTAATGCACATAACATTAATTTCTAACTGCCATCTTTTCTACAGACAGACGAATAGCTTTTATGTTTTCATCTATTCTAGCCATAGATACAGCCTGTCCGTGTACTGCATCCTCCATACGGCCTAACCTCTGTTGTACCTCTATAATCTTAGAGGCATTAACTTCTATATCAGAAGTCATTGTGCTTACAGTCCAAACGATAGCAGCACCTTGCACAAACAAACCAAAAATTAATGTTAATGGTACAGACTTGCTCAAGTGCCAGTTATCGTTAGCCATTACTTTTATCCTCTATCTGTGGTGTGTTAGCTAATGACGTAGGGTCAAATACATCAAACCCTCTACTGTTAGCAAACGCTGCAGGACACCCTGCCCATTTATCTGCACAACCCTCAAGCCACTGCACTGTATGCTCATGCTCTGGGGCTTTGCCTTGTTTAACTAGTTCATTCTCCCAGTTAAGATAAGAGAATACTTCTGCTTGAGCTTGGGCTGCATTGATACCTAAGTCAAACAAGTAGATCATGTTACCCTCGTCAATCACACCTTGTCTTGGTCTTGCACTATTTAAAGCTTGCTTCATACAAGTCATAATGTGGTAACGTGCTTCTTCTAATTCGTAGTCTTCCTCTGTTAGTTCTTCTTTACCTATCTTTTTCATCAGGTTGTCATACTGATTAGTAAAGAAGTTCATCTTACGTACAGCACCCTGTACTGCATTACGTGTTCCTTCTAAGTGACCTTGTATCTCTAATATTTCTATCTCTAATAGCTCACGTCCAAGAGGATCACTGCAGTCTAGTAGTTTAGCTTGCTTCTTCTTTAGCTTTACTTCTTTCTTACGTAGGTTTATGTAAGCTTCCTGTAAAGCACTACGTGTTTTGTCTATCTCAGCTAGTGTGTGTTTAATGCTACGTATGGGTGTAATAGCTGTTACGTCTAGTGTAACTCCCATAAACTGACTGTGTGACTTGTGAAAGTTGCTGGTGGCCTGTGTGACTGCTGGCATCTTTTCAGCTATGTTAGTAAGCATAGATTTGTATTCAGGGGCAGCAGTAGGTAGTGCTTCATTTAGTGTAGTTGTTATAGCTAATTCTGTTGACAAGTTAAACTCCATTGTTCTTATTGTTCTTAGAGGAGAGTTATATCATAAAATGTAATAAAATGCAAGCACTATCCGTTAGACCATTGGGTGTACCATTTACCGTCAGAGTTCTTAAATGCACCGTCACATACTGGTCCTGCCTTTGGCCCATCAAACACAACGTCTATACCTTCACCATTAAGCCATGCCTCTGTTAATTCACCCATAGGTGGTACATTATGTGGTCTACGCTTTCTGTTTCTAAAACGAAACTCTGTTTCTGTAACTAGTTCACCTGTTTCTCTGTATCTAAGTAATCCCATTAGTTCCTCTAAGCTATAGCGTAAAATAAAAAACTACGCCCATCTGTATTTATATCTGAGTATTGAACTTTAAATCCTGACGAGTCAGGTTGTATCGCATCAATGGCTGAACCAAATGCACTACTCTCTGCTTGACTTGCACCCTGTCCATTAAGGTAAAGTACGCCATCATTTTTAGTTGAGGTTATACCTCTAGCTGAGTCAAATAAGTGCCATTGTCCAGAATGACTAGTGCATTTAATTAATACAAATCTAGCCCCAGAAGTAAATCCACAGTCTATTGTTTGAGCAGAAGCATCTCCTGTGCCTGTGTATGACCCAACTTTACTTACCCCTGCGAGGGTTGCAAAAAGATAAGCTACCCATGTGTCTCCATTTCCATTTACTACTGAACTAGTACCTAATGTAAATACACTTGTAGTAGGAGATGTATCATTCCAATAAGTAGCATCATCTACAGTTGCAGCATCAGTATTTAATACTAAGTAATCTGTATTATCTCCATAATACACAGCCCAAGCTGTTGTTCCATTTCTGCGTTTAACCCATATCATTTCTGGTTGAACAGTTAATCCATGAGCTATTGTTCTTGCACTACCTGTGCCAGTATAAGCAACTGCATCAAAATAACCTTTAGCACGTTTCCACATCCAACTGTATTCACCTGCATCTCCACCTCCTTTATGTCCGTTCATAAGATCAAACTTAGCATCAGAGTCACTAGCTTCTGCATCTGTGTCATTTGTAATTAATTTTGTTGCCCCTAAAAGTCTTGTATTAACTTCCCAATCACTACTAGCATTATCAGTATCTTTTATAAGAGCAAAATCTACAGGAAAACCTGAAGTAAATTCTGGGGTTGAACCATTACGGTCATCAACAGCAAACACCTTAGTAGCATCCGTTATGGTAGCCATGTTAGGTCTTCTAATTGCTACGTAGATGTAGGTATGAGCATTAAGAGGCCCATCGCCATCTGTTGCAAACCCTGTAGCATTTGGATGACCCCCCTCAGCCAATGCGGCTTCAGCATCATTGGTATTCCATTTAATTCTTATTCCATCTTGGGATGTAGTATAACCTCGCATTGTGTCGAAGACGAGCCAGTCATCTGCGGATTGTCTATTTTTAATCATTACAAACTGAGGTTCAAATCCTAAATCAACAGACATTTCACCACTAGCATTAGCTGTAAATGAGCTACATTGAATCATAGAGTCAGACCCTGTTTCATGTTGCCAAACATACATTACATAATCTGCTGATGCTTCCCCTGATACAAATGTTACTGTAGTTCCACTTATACTAAATTCAGTTAAACCAGTCTCTGCACCAGTGGTATTAAATCTAAGTTTTTTATTACTAGCAGATAAGCTACGATGCCACACATTCCAGTTTTGATTTGCTTGATCTAATTTTTTAACAGCAACCATACCTAAAGTAGTTATACCGTCATCTGCAAAATCTTTTACCGTATCTGTTCCATTTGAGTGAGTAAATTTAAATATACTAAAAAACTTAGGGGCTTTTTTAAATGTCCAACCTACATATGTGCTACTAGATGCATTAAACTGTCCATCTGCAGTATCAAATTGAAAACCATTAGTGTTAAACTGAAAACTTTTAGCACTTATATCACTTTCTACAGAATCAGAATGGGATTCTAAACCTACACCTGCGCCCCTAACTGTATCAATCAACATATGACCATCTGCAGCAGAACGTTTCTTTATCCACACAAGGCCACCCTTACCAGATAAATTAATATTGTTAGTTATTGTTGTTGTTGCTGCATCTCCATCACCTGACCACAAATCTATACTAAAGTTATTCTCAATAAGTGTATCTGGATCAGCTACACTAGCATCAGGCCATGCACCACCACGTCTAGCTTCTAGTTGATCTTGAGCAGACCACACACCAGATGCTGTACCTGCTATGTGTGCATCACTAGTAGTAGGCTCTACCTTTGTAGGTGTAATCATGCTTTTAAGGTATCGTGTTTGTGACATTAGCCTATGCCTCCATGAGCACCAGACGTTGCAGCTTTACCATGTTTATTGTCTGCTGGATTACCAAAGTCTGTAGCATTTCCTGTAGTTGCTATGGTGACAGTATCGTAAGTATAACTAGTACCTGCTGCAGAGAAATTTCCTGGCCCCCAAACACCTTTTATGCCATTAGATGTTCCGTCATTTCTATTAGTACCATCATTATTTAAATCTCCAAAATCTGTCGCATTTCCTGTTGAAGCTGTTGTAAAGTAATCTATTGTTAAAGTCTGCGTATTACTTTCAGTCCTACCACCAGCTACTAATGCTCTAGTATTACTAGATAGTCCTCCCGGATAGCCTCTTTTTACAGACATATCACCAAAGTCTGTTGTATTACCAGTACTACCTATAGTTACATACTCTACTACATTTATTCTGGAACCAACACTGCTACCAGTGGCCCCTCCAAATATTAAGCCTCTTGTTGTTGAAGCTGCAGAAGCGTTCTGGGTTTTTGCAGCCGATAAATCTCCAAAATCTGTAGCATCACCTGTTGAAGCTATTGTAATATAATCCATAACATTATAGTAAGTAGAACCTGTATATCCCCCTGCAAAAATACCTCTTGTTGTATTACCAAATCCAGCTAAATATTTTCTTTCTACACTTGTATCACCAAAATCAGCAACAGTGCCACTTGAAGCTATAGGAAAAAAATCCATCCTTGTAACATCTTCTCCACCATAATGTACTGCCCTTGTTGTGCTACCCACCATAGCTGACGCTGTATTAGCAACATGTAGATCACCATAATCAGAGCTACCACCTGTACTTGAGAAAAGCATAAACTCAATTACATTACTGTTTTGTCCTCCTGCAAATAATGCAACTATTGGTGGTTGAGGCCACGTAGCTGCATACTGAAACTGTGTTGAGAGGCTCCATACGCCATTATAGTTGGGCATTAGCCTATACCTCCGTGAGAAACACTTGCACCAGATGTCAGACGGCCTACACTTAAATCACCAAAGTCTGTAGCATTTCCTGTTGATGCTATAGTAAAATAATCAATATCTACTTCATAAGCATTACCGTAGCCACCTGCTCTTAATGCTCTAGTAGAATTAGCTGCACCAGCATTGTCAGAAACAGTTTCACTTAAATTGCCAAAGTCCGTTGCGTTACCTGTACTTGCTATAGTAATATAATCTACAGTATTTACTTGCGCCCCACTACCAACACCTCCCATAAATAAACCTCTAGTAGAATTGCTTGCACCAGCAAGTGTATATCTACCTACAGTAAGATTACCAAAGTCTGTTGCATTACCAGTAGAGGCTATAGTTACATAATCAATAACATTACTTTCTCCATGACCACCCCCCATAACTCCTCTAGTAGTAGAAGCAAGTCCTCCAGCTTTTGTGTGAGTAACAGTACGATTACCAAAGTCAGTACTATTACCTGTAGAGGCTATGGTAATATATTCTATTACATTACTTGAGTCACCTGAGTGATTAACCGCATGAAAAAGACCTCTTGTATTGTTTGAAAACCCTGCTGCATGACGAGAATTTCCACTTAAATCACCAAAGTCTGTTGCATTACCAGCAGAAGCTACAGTAATATAATCCATTACATTTGAAGATTCACCACCGCCAGCTACAGCACGAGTTGAACTAGATAGAGCAGCTAAATCTCTACGTCCTGCTGTAAGATCACCAAAGTCAGTAGCATTACCTGTAGTTGTAATAACAACAAAATCTATTATATCAGCCTGTTGAATACCACTAGCTTCACCACCCATAAATACTGCTCTAGGTGAAATAGCAGTAACACTGTCACTAGCATCACTAGCAGCAGATGTACCATAAGCATTTATAGCGTAAACTCTAGCTGTGTATGCTGTACCATTAGTCAAACTACTTATAGTAATAGGTGATGATGTACCTGTACCACCATTACCATCATCTGTTGTTGCTACAAAACCTGTAATAGCAGATGTACCTACATCAGTAGGTGCAGTAAAAGCTACACTAATTGATGCATCACCAGAAGATGCAGTAACACCTGTGGGTGGATCAGGTGCATCTAATCCATCAGTACCAATAAAGCCACCATTACGTCTTACCATCACTAATTACCTTTAGTCTACCAGAAGCTCATAACTAACTAAGTATGTTAAGTCACTATTTGCAGAAGCTGTTAATGCAAGGATGTCTGTTTCATCTAAATAAAAACCATTGTCTTTACCCACTAAGACCAATGATGCATCAGCAGGTACAGATATTGTACTAGCTAACACTACTGTATAATCTGATCCATCATTTGTGCTTACTTCTGCAGTAATATCAGCAGCATTAGTACCGTCTATGTTTGTTATTACAAGTGAGTTTATTTTTGCACAATTTTCTGCAGGAACATCAACAATAGATGCTCTACTTGTTGTGACTGCACCAACTGCTACTTTAGGTGTAATAGTTGCTACATTAATTATATTTGGAGTTGCCATTTATGTTTTCCTTTTTATCCAAATACTATTGCCATAGCAATAGCAAATCCCTTAGTTGCAGCACTACCAGCAGCATAAGTTTTTACATCTGTTGCTGGAATAGTCTTCATTGTTCCACCATCATTAACTACAAATCCATCAGCATCTGCTAGTGTTATAGAACCACCAACAGAAGTACCACCATCTAGTAAGTTTAGTTCTGAGGTAGTAGCAGTAACACCGTCAAGTATGTTTAGTTCTGCAGCAGTGGAAGTAATAGATGTACCAGCTATTTGTAGTGTTGTTGCATTTACTTCTCCTGATGATCCATAAATTACTGCTTTACTATTTACTATTGTTCCTGCAGAAGAACCATCTATTAAGTTAAGTTCTGTTGCCGTAGAAGTTACACCGTCTAAAATATTTAACTCTGCTGGTGTAGAAGTAATTGCAGTGTTACTTGCTGCAGCTAGTACAGGTATTGTACCACTTTGATTAGGTAGATTAATAGTACGGTCTGCTGTAGGATCAACAATAGTAAGAGTAGTCTCATGTGCATCTGCTGTAGCACCTTCAAATACAACAGCATTAGCTGCGTTCATTGTAACTGTATTTACAACTGTAGTAGTACCACCAACAGATAAATTACCTGTTATAGTAAAGTTACGTATGCCTGTATAGTCTTTATCTGAATCAAGTATAACAGCCTTAGATGCTACTGCTGTACCAACTGCTGTTGAACCTATGTCAAGTGCGTTAAGTTCTCCTACTACTGCAGTAATACCATCTAACACATTTAACTCTGTAGCTGTTGCGGTGACTGCTACATCTTCATTAATCTTAGGGGATGTTAAAGTTTTATTTGTTAGTGTATCTGTTGATACAAGCGACACAAGAGTAGAACTAGAACCTGCAGGTAATAGCATAGTGTTAGTTACAGCAGCAGAGTGAGGTTGTGATTGTACAATTTGACCATGACTATTGCTTTCACAGTTAAATTGTATTGCACCTGCATTGGTATTACCACGAACAGTTAGATGTCCTGTACCCTTTGCCTCTAACTCAAGATCAATATTAGAGTCTCCACCTGTTGTAGATAATTTAGGTGCATTACCTGTTGCAGCGTTAGTTACATCAAATTGATTGACTGCAGAACTAGTAGTTTGGAAAATAATTTGTTCATTACCATTTTCATCACCAATAAAGTGTGCATCATCAATTAATATGTTATTAGAGTTAGTATCTAAATTCCCACCTAATTGTGGTGAAGTATCTTCTACTACATTTGATATAGCACCAGAAGAAGCGAGGCCAGATACAATAGCACTCCTAGTAATTTTTTTAAGTCCACCACCAGAAGTATCAACAGCTAAGAATACGTCATCATTAGCTACCGTACTAATTTCTGATAAATCACCTACAACAGTAGGATTAAAGTTAGTACCATCTGCAATAAGTAGAGCACCAGCAGTATTGGTAGCCATTGTAAGGTCATCACCACTAATAGTAAGATCACCTGCTAGTGTAGCATTAGCACCACTAAATGTTAAGGCTGTAGTAGTGCCTGACTTAATAACTAGATTACCAGAACTGTTTGTTAGTGAGCCATAGGTTGTACCTGCATCTTTTACAAATACATCTCCACCATCAGCATCAAGTATAATGTCACCAGAGGAGTCTAGCGTAATGTCTGTACCATCATTAGTAATAGTATCAAGGGCAATACTACCTACGTTAGATATGTCAAGATCACCAAAGTCTAAAGCACCTGCAACAGTAAGTGTTCCTGATATATCAACATTACCGTTTATATCTACTAGTGTTGCATTAAGTTCTATTTCATCAGTAGCGTTTATATCTAGTACGGTAGCACTAGGTGCGTTAATAAACTGAGAAGCATCATTAAACTGCAAAGCCATAGTGCTGTTTAACAACAAACCAGTATCAGCTACGTGTGTAAGTGTGACATCATTATCAGCACCAAAGCCTAGCACAGCAGCATCACTGTCTAGTTTTAGATCGTTGCTAACTGTAACTGCAGTAGAAGCATTAATGTCTACAGTAGGTGCAGTAATCTCTAGCTCTGTGTCTGCGTCAATGTCAAGCTGTCCATCTGTACTAGAGTTAATAAATATAGCGGTGTCACGAAACTGTATCTTTTCTGTAGATGCAATAAGTAAATCATCTGAGAACTCAAAGTAATCCTCGTCTTCCATCCACTTTAATTCACCATCATTAGTCTCACCATCAAAGGTTACTGTAATATCTGTAGCTGAAGTGCCATCACCTATAGTAATTCCTGTACCTAACAGCTTAGTTATTGGTCCACCTTCACCTGTTGTACCATCGTGAGTATGTCCTGTACTAGAAGCAAATGCAGCAAGAAGCTGATCAAACTCATCATTAGTATCAGATGCTTGAATTATATCACCGTCTGTATACGTTTTTTGTCTTGTATATGTCGCTCCCATTAGCGTCTAGCTCCTAATTGATATTCTAACTGAAAACCTTTAAGTGAGTACGGTGCAGTTTCTCCACCGTCATCTACTTTTAGTGCAACAGTAAATCCTGATCCTTCTACAGATTGTCTCAGCAAAGGTTGTGTACCACCACCATAAACAAACTGTGTAGTAGAAGAAGAAGTACTATAAGTTGCACTTCCGTATTGTGCAGCAATCTTAGATGTATCTAAAGCATATGCAGCAGGTCTTGGTGACTCAACGCTTTCGTTATCATACCTTAAAAATAAATCTGCGTCAATAGCAGCCTCTGGTTTAAAGTTAAGAATAACTCTCTGCATATGTTTTCTTATACCAGAATCACCAAAACTTAAGTCAGGGCTTCTGTACCTACCAAAGATAACAGTCTCATTAAAAGTATTACCTTTTTCTTGTCTGTGTACAAACCCATCAAAAGAACCATGTAGTACAGCTACATCTCCTGCATCAATAAAGGTATCAGTGCAAGATGGTCTTATCCCAAGTATTTCAGAAAACTCATAGTTTTCTCCTCTCATTACACATACAATACCTCTTGTAAGGTTATCTGCAACTGTATCTTTTGTAAAAAATATTCTATACTGTGTCTTATCAGGTATTACAACACTCTCAAAAAGAGAAGAGTCTTTTATGTTCTTATCAAATAAAGACTGTACATTCTTAGATATTGTACCAAGTTCAACATCACCAATCCTAGATGTACCAGCAACTGTACGTAAACCATCAGGACCAAGAAATATTAAATCACCTGCAAATTCCTGTATTGTGTCACCATTAATACAACCAATGTTTCTTGTTACTGGTTCTACTGCAAAATTTGATAGTGACGATCCTGTAAGTTTAAATATTCTATTTGCACAAAATATAAATAAATTACTACGAAAAACCTTTAGTCCTACAATGGTGTCATCTACTTTAATACTACCTGCACCATCTGCTGACTGAAAACCATCCTCATCAAAAGGTTCACTAAATATTAACTCTTGTGGTGTAGTAGATTTACCTGCATAAAACATATGGTTTCTATACGCAGCTACAAACTTAGAACCAGATACAGAACTTTCACTTACATCTGTAGCAGTTAGAGATGTGTTAAATATTACAGGGGCATTAGCACCATCTACAAATATTATTTTATCATTACCATCAAAGTTATATCTTTCAAAAGTATACTTAGATGCACTAGTTCTGCCTGTGTCTATCTCTGTCCAACTAGAAGGAGATACTACAGTATCAAAAATATGAGTAGCTGCAGTAGTACTAGATGTTGCTCTTGTTACACCTGTAAATGTTGTACTGGTAACACCAGTATAGGTAAACAGTTCTGACCCAATTTGTATTGTACCACTAGAAGCAAACCCTGCAGTAGAATCAACAGTGATTGTACCAGAGCCTGTCATAGCTGTAGTAGAAGTTATTGTTAGCCCTAACTCAGTAGACGCAGCAGAAAATATCTTTTCCCCTCTAGCTGCTAATACTTTATCTGCAAAGTTAGCAACCATTAAAACTTTTTCACCAGAATCAGAAGTTTGTGGTACTATAGGGTATATAAATTTACGGAAGCCATTAACTCTTCTGTAACCACCCTCAAGGTCAGGCTCAAAGTTTTCTAAAACTAAAGCTTCTCCAGGCTGCATAAGAAAAGTGGACCTGTCTAAGACTAGCCCACCTTCACAATTAAATGCTGCTGGTTGTACCTGAGAACTATCTGGCATTAAGTAACAACTCCAGAGGTAAAGTTCATAGATGATCCTGGCCTAGTTATCATAGAAGACCTTACATAATCATACTTATTAATAAGCAAACTTTGCATATTTTTAATACCATCTTCAAATCTTTGAAAATTTAATTGGTAGTGGGCTTGTTCACCACGGTACATATAAACATAAGCTGTAGCACCGTCTACAATTACTGGACCAAATCTATCTGGTACAGAAGTAGTATCCCCATGTGCAGATAAGTCTGATGGAAATGTGTAATAATCAAATGCTAATGTGTATTGTTTATCTGGATAGGGATAAAGTAGGTAGTTATTATCTGGAGTACGTACAATTTGTCTAGGTACACCACCACCTTCAAATTGTGTTACTGTAACTCCACTAGAATGTGTTTCAGCAGTAGTACTATTAGCACCTCTGGTACATCCTGTAATATCATTACCTGAAATAGCTGTGTATGTAACTTCTTCACCACCAATATAGACTTTACCAGAAGAGTCAAAACCTGTTGTAGATGTAAGAGTAAGAGTTGTTACAGAGGTAGAGTGAGAACCATTAAGTGTTGTACTCGCTATATCATCTTCATGATTAGCATAATCACTGTCAATGTATTCATAATAGTTTAAGTTTGTAAGATTACTACCAGTTGCACTAAGAGTTGTACTTTTTTTAATTCTAGCTGTACTATAGTCTAAAGACTTAGTGCTTGTTGGTACAGTATATCTAGCTACACCTGGAGTTAGTGTAGAGCTATTAGAAGCATGGTTAAAAGAATAACCAAACTCTCTTTGATTAATATATCTTATAGAATCATTTACTGCATTTTTACATTGTGTTTGTATACCCCTAGATGCAGTAAAATCACTAGAAGTAAGCACTACTTCATTCATTCTTGTTATAACATCATTAGTTAATGATAAAAAGGTAAGTGCCATTATGTTTCCTTTAGGTAAGCTAAAGGGGCCAGTATACACCAGCCCCTAAAGTTATTATGCAAGTAAGTCACGATCCACAATATCTGGAGCAACTCGCCCACGTTTACCTGTGTCAATGCAACATGCCATCAAACGTAAGATGCCTGTCGTAACATCTGCAGATGAAGCAATTAACTTAACGTCAATCGTATCTGTAGTTGTTACATGTGCTGTAAATGTATCTGCAGCAGCAGTATTTACAACCATACTTTGACCGTTTGTACCTGAAGCCAAGAAGCCAGCAGAAGAAACGTCACCACCATCAACAATATCATCACCTGCTGCAAAATCAATATCTACAGTTGGTGAAGTACCATTAAAGGCAGTCTCAACTTCAGCACCTGCAAACAATACAAGAGTGTTAGCAGGAATTTCTAGAAGTTGAAAGATGTCTCCATTAGTACAGGAGTATCCATCTTCTACCATTTTAGCAATGTCCAAACGTGCTTCACGCATGTACATGCCCATTGCTGCATGACGAGAGGTAGCTGCTGCAATGCTGTCAGAATCGACACCAGCAGTAGCTTTTGAGGTCATATCAAAAGTAGCCATAAGTTATATCCTCCCTTACGCTGCGTTATATTTAGCAGTTACGATTGCTTCAGGACGAAGAATCTTTCTGCCGTATAGATGCATACCACGAACAATGTCAGCAAAGCTGTCAGGGTCACGATATGTTTCAGTCTTATTGATCTGCTCTGCAGTTGCAACAGCAGAATCATGTCCAGCAACAATCATACCAAAGTTAGTGTTTTGGTTCGATGTTCCTGATGTACCTGGACCTGTACCTACTGCTGGTAGGTTAGATGATGTGTACAAACGGAACCCATGAAAGTTATTGATAACAAGACCATTACGAAGTCCACCAGACTCACCGTAGTCTCCATTCATGAAGCGGCTGTCTTCATCGGAAAGTATCTCCATAAATACAGGGTCAATTACCAGCCACCTTCCTTGTGTATCAACCTGTTGCTGATCAAGCACACGTTTCATACGAGCAATAATCATTGCAGGTGAAACAGTTGCAGTCGGTAGTGAAGTAGCACCTGGCATACGTGCAGTTACTGGAATCGAGTGATCCCCTGCAGATGTAGTTGTAATATTGCCAAATGAACTTTTGATCAGTTTCATGCTTGTAAGCAATTCATCTGATCCTGCAGTGCTAACAGCCTTTGTACCATTAACGGTAGTATTAGCTGTATCTGCTTTTGCATGTAGTGCAGACTGTTTAAAACCTGACAGATAGCCAAGAACTTCTTGGTCATACTGATCAGATAAACGATATGCAGCACGATTTGTTGCTAAGTCCATGAAATTAATGTGACTGTGAGCTTCTTCGATATCGTCCATTTTAAAAGCGTAGTAGTTGCTTTTGTCAATAACTAAAGAAAAGTCTTCATCGTCAAGGTCTTGTGCTGTAACCTGTGTACCTCTGGCATATTCCTGCACAGAAATTTCAGGTTCTTTGATAATTTTGACGGTATCACCTTGTGCGGCAATCTCCCCAAAATAATCAGAGTTAGTAATATCTCCTACTACGGTAGACTTGCGGAATGCAAGCTGAACCTTTTTGGAGTAGATTATAGGACTAAAATTACCGTTAGGTAAATTCCCATAACCCGATGCGGTTTGAAAAGCCATGATAAAATCCTCCTGATATTTGGCTTGAAAAAGCTAACACCGAAAAGAGGCTGTGCATTTTCTAGGGTGCAGAGGATACTTAGTCGGCCAACTAAATACCACTGGGCCTATACTTGAACAGGTAGTTCTTAATAGTTTAGACTTTTGGAAATTAAGGCAAGATAAAAGGTAGTCAAAAGAGGCTTTTATCTCTATGCCTATAGTTATACTGTTGTTTTTTTGTTTGTCAACAGTTATCTGGCATTACCAGACATATCATAAACAAATTTACCAGAACGCATTGCTTTGGTAATTTCGTCTGATCTTTCTTCAAACTCTCTAGCAGTCATTTTAGCTACCTGAGATTCTGATATTGAGTTGCTTACACCTTCTGCATCTATCTGTGTCTTACTACGTTTAGTAACAGTAGAAGCTGCAGCTTTACGATTAGTTTTCTTATCGGTGTTAGTTAGACCATTATCTATTTTATAAAGATCAATAACACGGACTACAGAAGCTGGGTCATCTGAGTTTTCATAAAGTGCATCTCTAACCCACTTAGGTTGTTCATCTGCCCAGTCATGAAACTCATCCGAGTTTCTTAATGTATCAAAGTCTTCATGAGATTTACGGATAGAGTTTTCTGCTTTAATCCGTTGTGCTTCTATTCTAGCATCATCAATCTCTTGAAGTTTTATATCAGCTTTATTAAACATCTCCTGTGCTTTCTTAGCAGCAATAGTTTCTACTATACCAGCTACATCAGGATAATCTTTAGCCCACTTTTCAATGTCTTCATCAGACTTGGGTGGTATAATACCCTCTCTTACAGAACGTTTTTGTAGAGCTTCTAACTTCTCTTCCCATTCTTTTTCTTTCTTTTGGATGTGTCGCCTAAGATCACCATAACGTTTTTTAAAGCTTCTTTCTTCTGCAGATAACGTCTTTTCTTCATCTTCTGTATCGGTCTCTGCTTCTTGGGTAACTTCTTCTTGCTTTTCTGGTTTTCCTGCTTGTTTAGCTTCAAGGCGTTTGATCTCCTCTTCTTCATCCTCAAGTTTTTTACGTTTACGTTCGTAGTTATAACCTCTGTCTACAAATCCTGCAGTCTTTGGTGTTTCTACTTCTGCTAGTTCAGGCATTGTTATTCTCCTTATGTTGGGGTCAGCCGTAGCTGAGTAGCCTTATCGTTTACCTGCAAGCCCTGTTGTTCTAGGGCTTTTCTTTTTAGTTTTTCTTTTAGTGGCTAAACCACCTTTATTATTTGAGGTTGCAGAATTATTATTATCTTCATTTGATGAAAATAAATTTTTAATAGTATCAACTATACCTTCATTTGAACCATAATAACTAGTGTCCTCTACTAAATCTTCTTCAGGCACATTATTAGCTATTTGTTCTTCTCTTTTTGCCCGTAAACCTTGACTATGAATTTGTTGATTAGCAAGATATTGAGCACGAGAGCCTCTTTCTCCTGAAAGAGCTTCCGCAAGATCAAAAGAAGAACCTCCCTCTGTTTGACCTAATTTCATTGCTGAACCATCAGGATTTTTAAATGTATATTCTTTAGTTTGACCTTCTGGTAGTTTTTTTGGTCCTGCTACAAAATCTTGAATCTGTTGAGCATACATATCACCTTGTGCAAATCCTAATTTTTTCAAAGCATTTCTATATGCATCTGAGTATAAACTCTCAATTTGTTTTTCTATATTAGCTGCAGTCTCACTATCTTCTCCTTCAACACTTTTTGCATATTTTACCATAGCATTAGCTTTAGCTAAAGCATCAATTTTTGTTATACCTGAAAAAAGTTTAGGTAATGCACCAAAATCTTCTAACCCTAATTCTCCAATTTTCTTTGAACTTAGATTTCCTAACAGTTTTTTAGTTTTATCTTCTAGCCCTATAGCACTATTAGCAGTAATACCTTCCATCCAACTAGTATCAGAAGTTACTTTTTCTTCAAAAGGTCTTTTATTTCTATTTTCAACCTCTAAATCTTTAGCTATTGCATTATATTCAGCTTCAGTTAATGGATATTTTTCAAGAATTTCAGCTTGAATTGGTTGGCCATCTGGACCTGTTTTTATTACAGCATTTTCTGCAGAGGTTCCAATATATTCAACCATCATTTTATTACCATTTTTATCATAATGAGGTCTCATAAAACTTAACTCTTCTCCAGCAGCAGCTTGGGCAGCAGCAGCTTGAGCTTGTTGTTGAGATGAAGTACCTTGAAACATGGCATACCTAGCTGTTGCAGGATTATAACCAGATGTATATGTACCCATGTCTGGTCCATTACTTGCACCTATAACACCACCCTTTGCAAGTCTACGTTGCTCAAAAAAGTATCTTATAAACTCTTCTTTTGTTGGATTAGCTTCTTCTAAATATTGATCAATCATTCTACTTGTTTCTTTACCAATTCCAAATTCAAGCACTGGGTCCGCAGCAGTTTTTGCATCTCTAAATCTATTAAGTAGTTCAAAAGCGTACATTCTTGTGCCATCTTTAAAATCAATAGCATTTTGCATCCTACCATCAACTTCATAGGTATTTATAGTAGCTCTAGGTTCTTCTATATCTTCTCTAGATTTAGGATTTGCTTCCATTTCATTTAGTTGACGTTGTTCTTCTCGTCTACGTAGAAGTTCTTCACGAGTCATAGGTACACGTAGTGATTCTGTTACACCACTAGTTCCACCCTCAGCCATTGGTTGAGGTGGCATAGGAGGCATTGGTTGTGAAGGAGGTTGCATACTCTGTTGCATATTACGAGAGATATCTTCTTGTGATAATGGAGTACCACCTATTCTACCATTCTTTTCCATACTAGTCAAGCCTGATTTAGCTTTATTTCGTAAATCTTCAAAAAAGTTTACTCCATAGAATCTAAGCACATCTGCAGGTACTACATACTCTCCCTCAGAAAGCATTGCAGGTATATCATCTCTTACTTCTTTAGCCATAGAACCAGAAGGTACTTTGTTGCCAGATACAGGGTCTTCATTAAGCCCATCATCTTTTAGGCCACCTTTTCTCATAAAGGACATTTCCATTTGTCTATTCATCTTAAATTAAACCTCCTTGGTATTTTCCTAGTTCCTCAGACATCTGATCTCTAGGACTAAACTTTGCAAACTTACTACGTAATACTGCTTTTTTATCTGGTCTATTAGTCAACATTATCATACTTGTACTATTTACATCTTCTATTTCATTGGTATAAGGTATATGTGTATAACCTTGTTT
>VMHT01145447.1_pt1 | contig 48413 bp, 67 predicted proteins | sample 4693611 | NCBI WGS metagenome assembly VMHT01 (sample SAMN12280063, study PRJNA550983) | marine metagenome | isolation source: seawater sampled from same location over 5 years 0.02-0.2 micron viral filtrate | place: USA: collected off the coast of southern California halfway between the port... ... | reverse complement strand
AGTTATTACAAGGTGGATCTAAAATTGTTGGAGCTAAAAGAACAAGAGGTCAGATACTTATTTGGACTGATACTACGTTACACTCCATGACATTTAGAGGCCCTCCATTTATTTTTGGTTTTCGTGCACTTGCTTCAGGTTGTGGTCTAGGAGGCCCGTTAGCTGTTCTTGAAATACACGGATTCGTTTACTGGATGGGTATAAATCAGTTTTTTGTATTCGATGGTTCTGTAAGACAATTACCAAGTACAGTCAGTAATTTTGTGTTTGATGACTTTAACCTTGTACAAATAGAAAAGGTTGTTGCAGGATTAAATAAACAACACAGTGAAGTATTTTGGTTTTACTGCTCTGCAAGCTCAAGCGAAATAGATAAATACTGTAAGTATAACTACAGAGAAAATGTTTGGGATGTAGGAACTTTGTCAAGAACAGCTTGGGTTGATGCATCAACATTTAACAATAACATAGGTGCAAGCTCTAATAACTTTCTTTACAATCATGAGATTGGTGTTAATGATGACGAGTCAGCAATGACATCATTTGTTGAGTCTGCCGACATGGATATAGGTGACGGACAACAAGTTGCATTTATACAAAGAATGATACCTGACGCTACGATAACAGGAACATTAAATAGTTTTGTTAAGACAAGAAAAACACCTGCTGACAGTCATACGTCAAAATGTGCAGTTGCTATGACCAGTTCGACTAAAAAAATAAATCCTAGAGCAAGGGGAAGGCAGTTTGCCGTTAAATTTGAAAGTTCTGATTTAGGTGCTGACTGGCGTTTGGGTGCAACAAGATTAGACATACAACCAGACGGTGAAAGATAATGGCAACACTACCAAGACCAGATTCTGATGATTTACAAAGTTGGGGATTTAGACTTGTCGATGACCTTGAGAACGAGATAGAAAAAATTAACCAAGCAGCAAATACTGGAGATGACACAACAGGGTTTTCTGTTTCAAACGAGACTGATACAAAGAGTTTAAATGTATCAACAGCAAATGCTGCGGCAGTCGCCAATGTATTAGCAACATTAATTAAAGCACTTAGAGATAAAGGGATACTAGCGTAATGTGTAAAATAACAGCCCCAGATGATGAACCACAAAGAGGTACAGTAATACAGACTGATGATGATGGTCGTATTGCCACTATGCCTGTTGGAACACCAGACAGACCTGTAAGTCGTATTATATCAAGAGATGAGTACGATAGGTTAAATACACCACAAGGCAGAAGTGCTGGTGAAGCTAGAGCAGAAATGGGCTTTGGAAGAGAGCAGGATCTTGCTAGACAAGCTATGCAAATAGATCCAAGAGACATTACAGCAGACAGACAAACAGGAATGCCTTCCGCAGCTTCAGTTCAACAAATACTAAGAGGTAGAGAAGAATCTCAAAGAGGTTTGCCAACTTTAAGAATGGGTCAAGATGACATAACAGCTATGGCGATGAGTCAACCTAGTATGCCAATGACACCCACACCCAAACCTTTTAGACCTACGGATTCTGACATAAAAGGAACTGACTACACTACAAGAAGAAACAGATTATTTGAAGGAAGTCTTCCTACTCCAAGACCTAGTATGGAAGAACGGTTTTCTCCAACAGTTTCTCAGTTGGGTGATTACGGAGAAACATTTGAGCCAAATTTGAGCCCAATTGTAAGACCTTTTGCAAAACAATACAAAAGGGATCAAGAAGATGAACAGGGTGGATTAGCCACTATGAGAATGAGAGAAGATGATATTACAGCTATGGCGATGAAAGCCATGAGTGAAATGTCTCCTGAACAAATAAATTCTTTAACTCAAGGGGATTTCAATATAAAAGAAAATATGCCTGACAGGTATGGTTACTCTATGGAGAGCAGACTGTACCCTAAAAATCCACAAGATAAAAAATCAATGTTTGATTCTTTAAAAAATTTCTTTAGAGCAAGATATAATCGTATGGGTTTTGGTGAAGAGTTAGGAGAAAAACAAAGACCATTTTTAAATCAAGATTCCACACAATTTGCAAATGGTGGTATAGTTGGTTTAAGAAGAGGTGGCAATGGATTTACTAGCAATTTAAAAACTCGTGATGATGATGAAGTTATTGAAACTATTGCAAGTATGAATCAAAATCCATTTATGGGTGGTGGTTCTGCTATAGGATCTGACGCACCGCAAGCTGGACAACAATCAATAAGCATAGGTGAGAAAGCTCAACAAGACAAAGAACAACAAAGACAGGAAAGAATGAAAGATTTGCAGACTGGATTTGAGTCAGCATTTAACGTCAATGTTCCTAATGATCCTTTTAAGGCTATGCAATCAAGAATAAATGACCCCATGTATCAAGACTTTTTAAAATCACAAGACAGTCCAGCAGCAAAATATGTAAATATGTTTGGAAAAAAAGTATTAGGTTACGATGATCCATTTGAAATGTATAAGGCTACGCAAGCTCAACTTGAAAGAAATAAAGTTGCAGACGCAATGAGAAACAAAGACAGAGATAGAGCTATGGCAGAAAGTGATATGCAGAAACCATTTGACCCTTGTCCTGAAGGATTTACATATGATAGTGAAGAACAAAAATGTGTGCCTGTTGAAGATGAGATTGAAGCTGAATTAGGTCAAGAATTTGGAAGAAACCCTGAAGCCTTTACAGGAGATCCTAATATGTATGGTAGAGTTGGCGGAGAATATAATTTCTTTACAGAAGTTCCGGGACTTATTAAAGCTGCAAACGGAATACCAAGAGGCCCTACAGGAGAAATCAGAGGTCAGGGTGGCCCTAAAGATGATTTAGTTGGCCCATTTATGTTATCTGATCAAGAATATGTTTTGCCAAAAGAAATGATTATGGCAGCAGGTGGGGGAAATTATGATACAGGTATTAAACAATTAGAAACAATGAGAAAGAATTCGTTAAACAAATATGGCGATTACGTCTGAAAAAGTAGTTCAAGCTACAGGTAGAGATATACCATTAATAATTAAGTTATTAGTGGATATGTACCACGAAGCTGGTATGGGTAAACTCGTCTTGGACAAGGTAGAAAAAACAGTTAAGCTCTGCCTTGAAAAAGGTGCTATCATATTGATAGAGAAAGATAATAAAGTTATTGGTCTTATGGGTCTGCGTATAACAGAATTGTGGTGGTGTTACGATCAAGTATTTATGGATCAGTTTACATATGTTGCTCCTGAAGGAAGAAAAACAAGAGCGATACATAAGTTAGTTAAATTTGCTGACGGACTTGCTAAACAAGCAAGAATACCGTTAATGATTGCAAATTTTGGAACTGTAGATACAGAGCGTAAAAGTAAACTTTATAAACGATTTGGTAAAGATTTAGGAAATACAATTTTATTAGGAGACACAAAAGAATTTTTGTGGAATTAAATTATGGGTGGATTTTGTAGACCGGGAACACAAACTAGTACATCAACACAGACTACTGGTTTTGCACCGTACATAGAAGATATGATTAAGAACCAGTTGATCCGTGCAAATCAACTGTCACAACAGCCGTATCAGCCGTATACACAGCCAAGAATAGCTGACTTTACTCAAGATCAGCTAGATCAATTTGCAGGCATTAGAGGTCTTCAGGGCAAAGGTTTAGGTGCAATTGATGATGCCACAAAGAGAGTAGAAGGCATGGCAGATTATCAACCAAGTCAAGTTACCTCACGAGATGTTGGCTCAAGAGATTTTACTGATGAAGCTCAGAAGTATATGAACCCATATACTGAGCAAGTTTTGGACAGAGTAAGAGACAGAGCTTACAGGGCTGATGATATTGCTAGACAGGGCAGAGATGCACGAGCAGTTCAAGCAGGAGCTTTTGGTGGCAGTAGACAAGCTGTGGCAGAGTCAGAAGCACAAAGAGGTTTGCAAGATAGATTAGCAGATCAGGAAGCTAGAGCTTTAGAGCGAGCATATACAACTGGTGCTAATATATTTAAAGGTGATGCTGATAGAGCTTTACAGGCAGATAGATTTACACAAGCAGGAGATTTAACTGCTGACCGTGCTAATCAAGCTGCAGGACTTCAACAACAACAAAATTTACTAGCACAGCAAAAGGGTATAGCAGGTCTTGCAGGAGCAGGACAAAATCTTGCTTCAAATCAATTAGGAATGCTAGGACAAATTGGTGGTCAACAACAAGGCATTAATCAAGCAGGACTTGACATGATGTATCAAGACTATCAAAACCAACAACAATATCCATATCAGCAAATAGGTTTCTTATCTAATATTCTACAGGGAACACCTATGGGTCAAACAACAACCATGACAGGACAAACACCAACACCATCAATGGGTCAACAACTTGCAGGATTAGGTATTACTGGTTTAGGTATCTATGGTGCAGGCGGTGGTTTTAATCCCGGTGGTTTTGCAATGGGGAACTTATTTCAATGATAAATCCAGCACAGTACCAACAAGTTTTACAAAAGATGCCTGATCAAGCATTAATGCAATTGTTAAAAAGGCCAGATAAAATTCCATCACAGTTTGTTGTACAGGAAATAAACAGACGTAAACAGATGCGTCAAGCAGGACAGGCACAAAAACAACAGGTAGCAAACGCTGTAGCAATGCAACAACAGCAACCAGTCCAGACACCTGAAGGTCAACCTGCTATGGGTATGTCTCATGGTGGCCCTCCGCCACATCCTGAAGACAGATCATTTTTAAATAAACTTTTTAATACCCCATATAGAGGTAAGGATATGGGTTTAAGTAGCTTAATACCAAAAAGAAATCCAAATAGAGGGCCATCATACAATCCTTTTACAGGTTTTGTCAGAGGTGTTGGTGATCAAGCTTTAAACACAGCTAGAGCAGGTTTAAATGTTATTGACTATGGAATAGATACAGTTAAATCGCCATTCCAAATTGCATACCAAGCAACTCAACCGGGTGAAGCATATTTAAAATCAAAACAATATGAAGGTGATGAGGATGATTATGAATCTGGTAAAGGCATGGCTGGAACAAAACCTGCTCTTGTAAATCAATATGATGAAGATGATTATGAATCTGGTATTAAATCTATTGAGAGTGGTAAAACCAAATCAGAAAATGAAAATTTAGTAGAATCAGCAAAAGAAAATATAAATAAAATACCTGAGTCAAATATAAATAATCAATTTTCTACTATGCTTAATGCTTTAGATACTAAATTACAAAAAACAAAAGAACCTTTTAACAGAGATATGTTAATTAATGGTTTTAAAAACTCAGAACTTTTTGACACAACAGCAGCGTCTTTTACAGAATTGAATGATAAAAGTAAAGCAAGAGTTGAAGCATTTAACACACGATCTGATGAGTTAAGACAAGCTAGAGAAAAGATGATAGGCGATTTAGAAAAAGAAGGAAGAACAAAAGAGAACATAGTATTTGAAAGTTTAATTACTACAGGTCTTAATCTCATGTCATCTCCTAACGCAAACTTTACTCAAGCATTAGGTGAAGCAGGAAAAGCAGGATTAGCAACCTTTCAAAGTCTTAGAAAAGAAGAGAAGGACAGAGTAAGACAGAAACACTTAATGGCTTATCAATTAGCAGAACAAGAATTTGCACACAAAAATCAAGCAGATCAACTTGAATCATCACTTGATTTACAGAAAGTTAATTTTAACAAAACGCTTCAGGAAATGTCTAGGACAGAAAAGAAAGACTTTATTGAAGAGTCTAAGCTTGCTAAAGAACTTGATCAAAAAGATGAACAGCTTGGTATTATGGCAGACAAGAATGCACTTGAAATTACTAAAACTAAAATTAATTCTCTCATAGCGATGGATAAACTTGCTGTTGAAAAAGCAGGAATGAACTCTCTAATTCAACACAGACAAAATAGTACAGACCTAGAGAATAAAAAGCTTGATTCAAATGTAACTGTACTTAGCTATATGATACAAAACAAAACTGATAAAGAAACACCAGATGATATAATAAATAAATATATCGCAAGTCAAAGTAACTCTACTGAGTTAGGAAAAGCTCAACAGGATTTGATAAGAGATATTGGCAAAGAATTGGCTAAGAAGGTAGATCTGGAGAGAGCAGTTGCTGATAAAGAATATGCTGCATCTATATTGGTTACACTGCAAGACACGTTAGAAACTTTTAGAGATTTTAGTTTTGGCAGTGGCACTACGTCAGACGCAGCCGCAGACGCTGACGCAATGGCAAATTAATATGGCTCAATTAGTAAGATTTCCAAATGGTAAATATTATGATGTAGAGGGATCTTCACAGGCAGAAGTACAGGCTATTTTTGAAAAGATGCTTGCAAATATGCCAGCACCTGAAGCACCCAAACCAGAGAGCAAAGGTCTTATTGGAAGAGGTGCAGAGTTATTAGGATCAGGTATTTCAGAGCTTACAGGATCAACTGCTGAAGGCATTCAAACTCTTATAGATCCTTCTGCAACCGATACAGGTTTGTTGGAATTTGCTGAAAAAAGAAGAGAGTCGGCTAGGGATATAGCACCAATAAAACCATTGCAAGAAGCAGAAGGTTTGGGTGATGTTATATCTTCTAGTTTAGGATATCTTACACAATCTGTTCCTGAAATGGGTACTATTATGGCATCAGCCTTTGCAGGTGCTAAAGCTGGTGCTGCTGTTGCTCCATTGCATCCGTTAGCTAAATTAATCGGTGGACTGGGTGGTGCTACTATAGGTGGTATTATACCGTTCTTAGGTCGTAACACAGAAGAGTTTAAAGAAGTTCAGGGTAGAAACCCTACAAGAGCAGAGTCAGGTGCATTATTAGCTACTGCTAGTGTACAGTCAGCACTTAACTCTGTTATATCTGCGTTAGCTCCATTTGCTAAAACCACTGGTGCAGATAAAGTGGTTGGTAAACGTGCAGGCAAATTTATCACAGAGCTTACAACTGGCAGTCAAAACGCCCTCCAAAACGCTTTAAAGAAAGGTGTTCAAGGTACAGTCCTAGAAGCATCTACTGAAGCATCCCAAGACATATTACAAATATTAGCAGCGAATGAATTTGATACTGATGTATTAAATGATCCTGAAAACGTATTTCGTGTGACTGAAGCATTATTAGCAGGTGGTGCTATCGGTGGTGGTATTGGTTTAATTAGTTCTCCGTTTAACAGAGAAGGCAGGACACCAGAAGATAATAGTGAATTAAAAGAAAATCTTAATATTATAGCTAGTAGACAACAAGGTCTATTGCCTGCTCCAGAAAAGTCAGATCAAAAACAAATTGGATTTGATGCTACTAAAAAACAAAAAGGAAGTGCTGATGCTAAATCTGTCCTTGAAAGAGAAGCTGATACTACAGACCCAGAAGTTCAAACCATAATTAATGATCCTAAGTTAACAGGAAAACAGAAAGCAGATGCTGTAAGAAAAATATTTAGGTCACGAGCAGAAGACAATGTAATAAAAGATATACTGGCTAGTTCTCCGGGACAAGGTTTTTCAGCACTTTCAGAAACACAACAAAGAGAAACTTTTAAAGATTATAACCAAAAAGTTGAAGATAGTATTCAAGAGCAAATAAACAACACAATAAGAAAAGATATTATTCTTGGCAGAGATGACAAGGGTAAAGAGACAGTTTCTTCAATGACTGTAAATGAATTGATTCAGTCAGCAAGTGGCGATTCAGATCAAGTAATTCAAAACATTTTAAACTCTACTATTAGAAATGAAGTAAAAGCAAAACAAATTGCAGATTACTATGACAGGAATGCATTGCCTAAGATTAGAAGAATTGGCATACAAAAAGTACAAAAAGTTGTTATGGAAAAAGACGCTAAGACTGGCAAAGAAAAACCAAAATTAGACGCTCTTGGTAAACCAGTTACAAAAGAGGTAACAACAACATCTAAGCTGCTTAAAAAATCTGCATCAAAAATAGACAAAGATTATAACGATTGGGAAGCTACATCAGAACAAAAAATTGCAGAGCAACGTGCTGATAGAATTATCGACCCAGCAACAGGCGAAGAAATACTAATAGAAACAGACACAGCAGCAGAAACTGTAAAAAGAACAGATCCAAGAGATGAAACTATTCTAGCTCCTGATAAAACAGAACAACAGGACATTGGTGGATTTGGTGGAAAGATAAGTGATCAATATGTAGCAGGTTCAAGAGATGCAAAGAAAGTGGTTAATAATGTTAGAGACATGGATAAAAGGCGTGGCTCAAGAACATCTGTTAGAACAGATGAAGACGGAAGTATCAACGAAGAAGCTACAGCAGTAGCTGAACAAACATACGAAGGTGCTTTAAAATACGTTGAAGAAAGATTAGCTAAGTTAGCTAGTAGAGGAAGACAGGGTAAACTTTTAGCTGAATCTTTAAGGATGCAAGTCATCAATCCTGTTGTTGGCAAATTACCAAGTGATCCAAGTCCGTTAAATGGAAATCAAATAGCAGGTGCATTTTTAGCAGCAGAAGAAGTTGTCAATATTCTTGGCGAGAAGGGTGATGTTGAATTAAAATTTCTTAATACTATTGCTGCATCTAAGGATACGATTGCTAAATCTGGTGGCAAAGATAAAGATATAGCTAAAGGTCTTGCAACATATGGCCCAGATGCAAAGGGAAAATTAAGAGGACTGATTGAACTTGCTTATATGGATGCTACTGGTGGCTTTACTCCAGAGCAGTATGCACAAACTGCCGCACATGAATCATTTCACATACTACAAGATACTTACGCTGTCGCTGATCCTAAAGCAAGAAGTATACTTAGAGGTGCTTTTGATACAGAGAGAGGTTATAAAAAACTTCCGTCTGCTATTAAAAGATTAATAAGAAGAACCAGTCCAAATGCCCATGACAAATTAATGAAGGGCGATCTTAAAATGTCAAACACAGAGCTTCAGGCATTTACATTTGAGATGTATAAGAAAGCCAAGCAACAGGGTGAGACAGATCCTTTGGGTGGTGTATTAGGAAACTACTTTAATTTTGTTACAAGATTTTTTCCAAGATTTAGAAACGCATTACAAGGTGCAGGGTTTAGATCTGCGGAAGATATCTTAGAGACTGCGGCAACTGGTGGTATGGAACAAACTTTTGCTGATACACCAACGGAGAAATTAAGAGAAGCTGCAAGAAAAGATTTAAAAGAAACATCAACTACAAGCGATTATATATTAGATTTTTACAATAAAGAACAACCTAGTTACCTTGATGGCGAACAACCATTAACAAAAGATGAAGTTGATCAAGCTTTAGAAATAATTAAAACTGATGAAAAGTATAAAGGCTATAGTAAAGATTTAAATGATTCTCTCACAAGAGAAATGGCAAAAATAATAGTAATGAGGGATATTAGAAAAGTTCCAAACGCAGCTAGATTTGGTGAAGACCCTCTTGATACAAATGGTTTGTCTGAAACAAATAGTGGTGAACAATGGAATACTGTAAACCAAGAAACATCTGAACGTGCGTCAGTAAGAATTGTAGAAGCTCCTACAGAAATAAAGAAAACTCCATCGTATAAATTATTTAGACGTTTAGCTAATGGTGATTTAACTACGTTATTCGTAGAAGCTACAGAAGCTTTAGGTAATGAGAATGCACCATTGACTGGCAATGATGCCAACAAATTTATTGGTGGTAATCCTGACGTTTTCTTTTTCGTTCCAGAATTTGTTGCAGGGTATGGCAAAGATGGTGCTTTACCAAATAAAAATACTAAAGGATTGAAACGAGTTCCAACTGGAAAGTACGATGAAACAGGAAAAAAAGGTAGAACTACTGGAGACAGTACACTTATACCAAATCAAAAAGTAAGACAGGAGTTAATTGATAGAGGGTATTTACCTAAAGGGTCTGATGCAACAAGAATTGATACCGTTGCTTTTAGACCGGGAATGCACGCTGCACAATTTCCTGAAGCTGATCATATTGCATACAATGATGATAATGTATGGGCGGAGGTAGAAATACCTAACGATACATCCGTTGAAATACAGAAAGAGGTTGCATCGTTTGCTCCAAGTGAAAGACAATTAGATAGAGTGCCTGATGGTGGTTACTACACTTACAAAACAAACAAACAGTCCAACGCAAATAATGAATGGATTATTGCTGGAGCAATGAAAATAAAACGTGTGTTAACAGATCAAGAAGTTAACGACATAAGAAAACAAAATGGCTTACCACGATTAGAAGAAAGTAAGTTTTACAAGAAAACTAAACCATATACAAAAGCAGACAACGTAATTTTACAAGGAATTAACGTAGCAACAGATAGAAAATCTAATTTAGAATTTGCTGATATGATAGTTGATGGTGAAAAGAAATTAGAAACAAGAGACACAAATTCTTTAAAACCTTACATTAATAAAAGAATGTCTATTGTTAGGACTGAAAAAGGTACAAAAGCAAAGGCTATTGGCTCTGCAATAATTGGTGAACCAAGAGAAGTTGACGTTGATGAGTTTAGAAGATTAGAAGATAAACACAAAGTTCCAGCAGGGTCTGAGTTTGACATTAAGCAAGGTAAAACAAAATTTGTTTATCCAATAATCGATCCAATAAGATATGACGGTGAAAGAGCAGTCGCAGGGGATGGTAGAGTTTCAAGAAAAGTTTCACCTGAAAGAGCATCAGTTAGAATTGATAAGGTAGATGAAAGACTGGAAGAGCTTAATGATCCTGAGAAGTTTCCAACTAATCCTGAGTTTGATGAGATATCTAATTTGTTTGGATTGTCTCCTGAAGAGAGAAAACTTACTGGTATTGATTTGCTATTTCCACCAAAGGGCGTTGAAGTATTTACACCTACAAATAAGAAAAACGAAAAATTATCTGTAAAAGAGTCTGGCAAAGTATTTCAAAAGCAAGCTGAGAAAATTTATGGTGACAATAGAATAGTAAACACTGCGTCAAAAAGATCTACACCAGAACAAAATGAATCACTGTCTCGTATGCTTGCAGTATTAGCTTATGCAGTTAATATGAAGTCAAAAAAATCTGCTATTGACTGGTACACAAAATCAATTGATGCAGCCATAAAAGCTGTTGGCAAAGTTCATCCTGAAGTGTTAGATCCATCTAAGCCTGATCGTGCAGCTTTATCTATGGCTATTGCAGTCACTTCTCAAGGAATGGAAGTAGAGAGAAATGCAAAAATAGGTCTTGCTGTTTATGAAGAATGGAAAGCTACTGGTCAGTTTCCAGAGTTTGGTGAAGGTAAATCTACACAAGCAATGCAGAAGAATTTTAGAGTTGCTAACCTTGTAAACAATAAATTAAGAGATACTCAACAAACAATTACTGATGATGATGGTAATACAAGACCTGCATATTTTTGGGATTTTATGAATGCACAATTTACAGTTGGTGAATTAACAAAGTTTTTCAATGCAGAAGGTTTTACAACAACAGATGCACAAGCTAAAAACTCTGGTAAAAGATATAAAAAAGGTGACATAATACCTGATAAGAAAAAGATAGGTGATTTAATAACTAAAGCAGACATTGGTCTTACAGGTGAGCTTGCTGGCTCTACAGTTTATGGTTCTTATTTATTAGGGCCTAAGATTGGACAAGGATTTTTTCAAAACCTCATGGGTAATTTTAAACCAATAACGATGGATATGTGGTTTATGAGAACTTGGGGAAGATTAACAGGAACTCTTGTTGGTAAAGACCCATCTACTAGGTCTCGGAAATATAAAGAAGGCATGAATATAGTTGAGGGTTATAAAGTTGGTGACAGGATGCCGCCCTTTGAGGAAAAGAAACTAGACATAGTAGAAGAAATAAAAAAACTTCAATCCAACAAACAAACAATAGAAAACGTAAGTCCTGAAGATGTTCAATTTATTAGATCTATTGATACAGATATGTTTTTAGATTTAGAAAAAGAACAATATACATTTGATACTATTAGAGAAATAGAAGCAATCAATCAAAGATGGTACGATGTTAGCAGTAAGTTAGAAGGATTTGATGCAAAACAAAGACCACAATTATTTAAGTCAAATGCTAATGCAATTATCAATGGATTAGCTACAATTGACTCACCAAGAAATGGCACTGACAGGCAGTGGATGCGAAGCACTGTTGATAGATCTTTAGCAATGTTAACAGATAATCCTGAAATAGGTGGTCTTTTGCCAAAAGGTAGAGGTTTAAGCTTGACTTCTGCTGATTTTCAAGCTTTAATATGGTATCCTGAAAAGGACTTATTTAGTTTGATGGGTCAAGGAACACCTGAACAAACAAGAAACATTTCATACAAAGAAGCATACGAAGGAGTTATAGGCGATGGAAAAGACTACAAATCTATACGAAGAAAAAAGGGAAATATATTCTCCGTTTCAGACCCTGAAGGAGGAGAATCCGTTGGAAGCACTACCAAAGGAAAGGGAGGAAGATCTAGCGGAAGCGATAGTGAAGCTGATGTCGAAAGGGCTTCAATCAGAATCCAAGACTCAGACCTAAGTGATGTTAGTCGAAGGATACTAGAAAGTCCTGTTGACGCTCAAGGGTTACTACCAAAAGATCTACAAGGTTTTAAATTTCAAGTTTTAAAATACTTAGCTCCTTTTAATATATTTAATAAAAGAGTAAGAGAGAAATTTGTTGATGAATTTGTAAATGGTTTAGAGCCACTTGCAAGACGAGAACGTGCTGTTCGTAAAAAACTTATTGAAAAATTTCCTGACAAAGTAGATGAAATAAATAAATTACCGGGATCTCTCTTATCTTATGAAGAGGGTGCTTTTAAAGCTGTAGAGATGGCTCAACAGATGGCAGGTCGTGTTGAGATGATGGCTGAAAAAGGAGCTCCTGTTTTACAGTCTGATGGTTCTGTATTAATAGATCCAAATACAAAAGGATTGTTTGAAATATTTAGACCTATTGGACAGAGTAAAGACTATGTTCGTTTTCAAACATATGTATATGCTAAAAGATCACAGAGATTATTAAGCGAAGGTAGAGAAGCCTTAATGACAGAAGCAGATATTCGTGAGGGTCTAAGCTACGAGAACGATACATTTAGAAAAGTATTTGCAGACTACGAAGTTTTCAACAAAGCTATGATGAAGTTTATGGTAGACACTGGATCTATCACTCAAGATCAGGCAGATAAACTTACTAGCACTCATGACTACATTCCTTTTTATAGAATACAAGAAGAAGAAGTTTATGAAGGTGGTTTATTCGGTCAGATAAAAAAACCAAAACGTGGTGTTCTTGGAACTACAACAGCTTTTGATAAACCAGATCTTTACATAAAGAATGTAATGAGAGAACTAAAGGGTGGTGAGCAAAAGATTGGTGATCTTTATACCAACGTATTTGCAAACGCTCAGTCCATTTTAAGTGCAGGTATGAAAAACGTAGCCATGCAGAAAACTGTTAAGATGATTGAGCAGGCAAAACAATTAGGATTATATGAAGATGTTCCTAAAAAACCATCCTTTATTACCAAAGCTGAAAGTAAGAATAATGAAAATCATTTTACCTACAGAGAAAACGGAGAAACAAAATTCTATGATGTAGGCGATGACCAAGATTTGTTGACTGCATTAAGAACATTTACTCCAATACAAATGCAGGGAATACTAAAGTTTATGCAGAACATTAGTAGAATGTTCAGATCATTAATTACAATAACTCCGGGATTTATGATTGCAAACTTTCTTAGAGGTGACATGGCAGGTGTTGTAACAGTAGATGCCAAGTTAGTTCCTGTCATTGATTCTATTAAAGGTTTAAGAAATGTATTTAATGACTCTGAAACAGCCTTAGAAATGAAAACGATTGGTGGTTTTGGTGGCTACACATTTGGAGAGGGAGCAGTAAACTTTTCAAATAAGATGAAAAAGTTTTACAGAAGACATGAAGGCTATGACATAGTTGACTCTCCTCAAAGAGTTTCTGATATGATATCCACACTTTTAGATAAAGTAAACTCAGTTGGTGAAACAACAGAACTTGCAACAAGAGAAGCTATATATAGAAAGTTAATTGAAGCAAAGGTTTCAAAGGCTGACGCTGCATACGAAGCTTTAAACTTAATTAACTTTAATAGAAGAGGTAATCCACAAGGTGCTGCAGCACAGACATTAGGCATACTTCTTCCATTAGTTCCTTTCTTAAATGCAAGAATACAAGGTCTTTACAGAACAGGAACAGCGTTGGGTGGCACTGAGTCAAACTATAAAGCGACTGCACTAAAAGGTATGACGCTTATGGGCATGAGTTTAGGACTGTATGCAATCATGAGCCAAGATGAAGATTGGGAGAAAGAACCTCTTTATAGAAAACTTAACTATTATATTATTTACGCAGGCGATAAAAAGTTTTTAATACCTAAACCTTTTGAGGTTGGAGCTATATTCTCAACTATACCTGAAGTGTTTTTAGATGGTATTAGACAGAGGGATGGCGAATATGTTAAAGATGCTGTGGTTCAATTGTTTTTAAATAACTTTGAATTTAATCCAATACCACAGGCTATATCTCCACTACTTGAGGTTGCTACAAATAAAGATTTTTTTAGAGGTAGAGAGCTTGAGTCACTTGGTCAAAGAGGACTGCCTACTGCACAAAGAGCTTACTCTACAACTTCACAGTTTGCACAACTAATGGGTGAAGCAACAGCAACAATGGGTATCAGTCCTATTGAGTTTGAACAGTTAGTAAATGGCTATCTTGGTTCTATGGGATCTCTTGTCTTGGCAGGAATGGACTCATTGTTAGGAATGACAGGTGCTGTTCCTAAAAAACCAACAGGATTATTTGGTGACAATGTTTTTTCTAAAGCAGCAGACTCTATAGGTCTAACAAGATTTTATAAACAAAAAGGTATGGCTGACCCTGCGAATAGATATCTTAGCCAGTTCTATGAATTAAAAAGAGAAGCTGATCAATTGTTGCGTGGTATAAATAACATGAGGGAACAAGGTAACTACGAAGATGCAATTGAAACTAGAAAACAAAACAGATCTTTGTTGGGTGCTAGATCAACATTAAATAAAATGTTTAATCAAATAAATGACATCAATGATAAAATACAAGGTGTAAGAACAAGAGACATTGATCCAAATAAAAAAGCAGAACAGATTAGACAATTGCTTACAAGAAGAAACCTAATAGCCAATAGGGTGAAACAAATAAAAGAAAGAATAAGGAAAGCGGCATGAGAAAAAAAGGTAGCATGAAAGGGTTCTCTATTAAGAGTGGAGATAAGAGAGCTACAAAATCTGGTGCAGGCATGACTAAAAAAGGTGTTGCAAAATACAGAAGACAAAATCCCGGAAGTAAATTACAAACAGCGGTCACAGAGAAAAAGCCTACAGGCAAACGAGCTGCCAGACGCAAATCATATTGTGCAAGAAGTGCAGGTCAGATGAAAAAGTTCCCTAAGGCCGCAAAAGACCCTAACAGTCGATTACGACAAGCAAGAAGAAGATGGAGATGCTAAATGGCTAGAAAAAAACCTGCAATTAAAAAGACTAAGAAGTCAGGTTCTAAACCAAAGAACCCTTCCCTTTACTCAAGAGTTAAAGCAGAAGCTAAAAGAAAGTTTGCAGTTTATCCAAGTGCATATGCAAATGCATGGTTAGTTCGTACCTATAAAAAGAGGGGTGGTACTTACTAATGGCTAAACCACAAGGTGGGTTGACCAAATGGTTCAAGGAGGATTGGCGAGATGTCAAGACTGGAAAGAAGTGTGGTCGATCAGGCAAAGATAAAAAGAAAAGACCTTACCCTGCTTGCAGACCTAAAGCTGTAGCAGGAAGAATAAGTAAATCAGAAGCACGAAAAAAAACTGGCCCATCAAAAGTTAAGTGGTCTGTCACGGCATCAGGCAGAAAAAGAAAAACAACAAGAAAGAAAAAATAATGTGGATACCAGTAATAACAATATTATGGGCACTTGGTGACAGTGCTACATGGGTAAATTTTCCAATGGTCAATTTCCCTTTTTCATCATCTGATAAGTGCTATACATATATAGAACACGCAAGAAATAAGATAATACAAGATCCTCAATATTTAAATGGGTACAGTACTTGTGTTTATATGGGTGAACCCAAAGGAGAAAACACATAATGTTTCAAGCATTCATAGGCCCTATAGCTGATCTTGCAGGATCTTTTATGCAAGGCCAGATAAATAAACAAAAAGCAAAAGCTACTCTTGCTCAGACAAAAGCTGAAGCTGAAGCTGAAATAATGCGGACTGCAGCCACACATGATTCTAAGTGGGAAATCATTATGGCACAAGGAACTCAGAACTCGTGGAAAGATGAGCTTGTCACAATCGTTATATTAATTCCAACAATTTTGGTATTCATCCCCGGTATGGAAGATGTAGTCAAGAACGGTTTTGCTAGATTAAATGAGTTGCCTGAATGGTATACTTACTTATTGTTTTTAACTGTGTCTGCTGCATTAGGCATTCGTGGACTGGATAAGTTTAGAAAAAAATAATGCCTGAAGGTTGGGAGTGGATATTAGTAACAATGGTTACTTTAAATACAGTAATAAACGCAACGTCATTTTTTTATGGGATAAAGAAATATGTCAGAAAACGCAAACGATCTAGTACCTGATAAACTAACATATCAAACAAACAAACGAAGAATGGCATGGGTTCTTATTTTACTTATGGCTCTCACAACAATATTAACACTTGCATTTCCAGACAGATTAGCAGAAGCTGAAAGCATATTGATGACTCAGTATATTAGTATGTGTGGATTAGTAGGAGCTTATTTTGGATTTAGTGCAATTGGAAACAGAAAGTAAAGGTTGGAACAACCACGAAGATACATTTGAGGAAACTCTTAGAAGAGAGTTACTGTCAGCAAGAGCAGAAATAAACCTATTACGACAAGATTTAAAAGAATTAACATATTCATACTATAAACTATTGAGGAACAGAATGGAATACTTTATTGATAAACTACGCAAGGATTTAGAAAACGATGAGGGAAATAAGAAATCGATTTATCTCTGTTCTGAGGGACACCCCACTTTTGGAATTGGACATTTGGTTACGAAGAACGATCCAGAATATGGAAAGGAAGTCGGAACGAAGGTTTCTCATGAACGTATTTATAATGTTTTTGAAAGTGATGTCGCAACTACTATTAAAGATTGTGGGAAAATATTCGAAGATTGGGATAAACTCCCAGAGGAAATCAGATTAGTTACGGCAAATATGTGTTTTCAATTAGGAATGCCAAGACTTTTAAAATTTAAAAAGACTGTGGATGCTTGTAATCGTGGAGCATGGCATGAAATGGGCGAGGAGATGCGTAACTCTAGATGGAATAAACAAACGCCAAACAGATCAGAGCGATTAATAAAAAGAGTTCAGGCTCTGGGTCAAAGTCAAACAACTGCTAATGCTCACTACGAATAGTTAAACATTCTTATCATAATGATTTTCAAAGTCTCGAATGAGGTTATCAAGGTCTCTTCTCTTTTGATCATAGGCATTGCCTTCAAGTTTTAAATCTGCTCTTGAATTTATTCCTATCAAACTTTTTAATGCATTAGAACATTCAATCTCTTGATTGCCCATTCCCCAATTGTAAGTTCCCTCTTCCATATTTCTTTGTTCAATATATTTTTGGAAGTCTTCATTCTTACATAGCATTACAGACTTAGTAACGTATTTCTTTAAATCATTATCCTCATGAACCTCTTCAGGATTGTCGTAGTCTAATGCTTTAATTCCTATAGCAATAGGCAATCCTACAGGTGCAAACACCATCCAATCTGCATTACCAAACTCTGATACAGTTAAAGTTAATTGCCACAGTCCATCTGTGGTTTGTCTTAATGCATGTTTCTTTGCTTCAAATCCGCTGACCTCAACGAATGCTTTTCTTGGCATTGGCTTCATTAGTATGTCTCCATAATTCTTGTGCTTTTTCTATTGGATCTACTCCCTTGAGTGACCAAAAAAGTTCTTCTTTTACTTTTGCGTTGTGCAGTTCGTGATGACATTCCCAACACAAAGGCACTGTCCAACAGTCGCTGACCTTGAGACCCATTCCTGTCTTTTCGGAGTGCTTCACATGATGTGCGTGGACTGGTGGTTGACTTGAACATATTATACAAGGAAACCCCCTCACATATTTTAAATGCTTGGGGGATCTTATCCTTTTTTTTTAAAAAGGGATTTCATCGTTAAGTTCTTTAGGTGGGTCTTTAGGAACATCCATATCATTTATGGACTTTTCCTGAACAGGTGCTACACCATTAGAAGTCTTGGGTGCTAGACTTACACTTGTAAAGTCTGTTCCCTTTGCACTTGTCTTTTTTCTAAGCCAAAACTTCATTGGCTTAATTGATCCATCTACTACAGCATTCAAAGTGCCATCCATGTCTGAGTCATTTTCTTTTTTCTTCTCAGTCTTGTAGATGATAGCACTCTCAAAGTATAGCTTATAGTATTCCATGCCCTCTCTGTCTTTGCTTTTGACAATGAGCATATTTTTATCTGTTCCCTCAACATTTACTTTACCTTGTCTGATAATGTTTGTGTCGATAGGTGTGAATAATGCACCATTATTGGTGTTGTCATATTCAGTCATGAATTTAATCCTTTCTCTTTTGGAAGTGTTTGCCTTAAATTTTGTAATTCTTTAATTAATATTCCATGATTCCAAGAATCATTGTTCTGTAAATCTTCAAACCTTTCTTCTTCTTTGACAGCCCAATTGTTTATGTCTGTTTGGGTCTTAACAAATCCTTTATCTATCAAGGTTTTTATGCTTGTCAACAATGCTTCTTTTTCATCAGACCAATCTTGATGTTGATTAACGTCACTCTGTTTAATCAGTTTTTTTTGCTCAAGATCAATTACATTTTGCTGTTCTATAGCATTTTCAACTTCATCAAAAGATGCATATGATCCACCATGTAAACCTAAGTTAGCTAACATTCGACCAACACTTGAAGTTTCTGCATTTTCTACAGCACTAGTTTTATTTATGTTGTTGGAGTTTCTTATTTCTTCAGCCGTTCCTACAGCTATTACACTTTCCATAGTGACAATCTCTTTGCCTTCTTCATCTAAATGTATGTCAATATTTTTAGCTAAATAAGTTTTAGATATAACTCTATTCTCAAATATTTTTAAATGAGTATATACATTTGGCGATGATTTTAAATCTTCATCATCAAGATTGCTGCGGAAAACTTCTACTCTAAAAGGTACAGTAGTATATTCTTTACCTTTAATATTAGCTTTGCCACCTTGTGCATCCGTAATAAGACGCTGTGCATTTTTAATTTTATCTTTCATTTTTTCTCCTTATGCTGAATTTAGATATTTTTGGTATTGGTCACAAAACTCTGATACCTCACAATATCTTTTGCATCTTAACCTTTCACTTAACCTTTTGTCAACCTTTGCAGTTCCTTTTATTACACTAGGGTGATTTTCAGCTTCTTCTTTTGTTTGATATACTTTCATTACCTTTCCTGCCTTCAATGATTCCACTATAAATGTATCACCAGTTGACCACATTTCTTCATTGGTGCACTCAGGTAACTCTTCTTGAGTGTGATGCTTCACTCTATCCAGTACATATTGGGTTATAACATCATCACTCCATTTCTCTAGTTTAAAAACTGGTAGATTTGTTTGTGGATAATTAGGATCAGATATTCTATTGACAGTCCAGTCTCTAATCATTGCAGATATATATAAATTTTTAACCTTAATATTATTTTGTTTTAAAATATATGCATATATGTTCAGTTGTTTTACGAATTCAGATAAATCTGTTTTTGCTTTGTAGGATGACATTAGTTTATAATCCCATATATTATATAAATTTTTTCCTACAGGTTCTAAAGCATCTATTGCACCTGAAATAATATATCCATTCACATCTGCATAAAATCTTTTTTCACATATCCAGTTTGGCGGAGAGTTTTCTTCCATAGCTTTATGCCATGCTTCACCTAATTTTGCAAAACCTCTATCAAGATAATTTATTTTAATTTTATCTTTGTGTTGTTTAAATAGCCTGCTTATTCTTGGTGTATCTTTAAGACGAGTTGCACTGATATCAACAGGTATAGAGCCTGCATCATAACTATCATTCCTGATATAATTTAATAATGATTTTGGTAGTTGATCTCTCATAATTACTATGCTAACATAACATAGAGATTTGTAGTTTGTCAATCAAAACTGTACTCCGATAGATTGCAGATCTCTTTTTCATAAATTTCTTCCTAAACTGGGGCTAAGTTGTTTGACTTAGCCCTTTTTTTTTGTTATCTCAAAATATGGCAGGCAAAAGAAAAAGATCAGAACCTGAGTTAGTGCTTCAAACAGCCATTGTGAATGTTTTAAGAAGTCATCTAAAGAAAAATATCATGATGACAGCTTTTCCTTCTGGTGGCGGTGGGTATATCAGAGGTGCTAAACTGAAGAGAGCTGGTCTTGTTGCAGGATGGCCTGATATACAACTAATATATAAGGGAATATATTACGGTATTGAAGTAAAAACTCCAACTGGCAGACTATCTTCGGCACAACGAAAGATCCACAAGCAACTCAAAAGTATGGGTTGTTCAGTAGCTGTTGTGCGATCAATTAATGAAGTAATGGAGATAGTTCTTGACTGGAATATGGTTAGACGGTACAAACCGTCTATGGAGGGCAGTGATACTTCAAGCATTGTTGGACTCGGCAGGACACAGCAAGTCAATAAATCCTAGTTGGCCTGACTGGAAACACAAGCGAGTCAAAAAAGTAGCTAGAGATTGGTTAATTCATGATAATGATGATTTTCCAATGGTCTGTGCATACGCAACTGTGCCTGAAGTAGCAGTCCGAAAATTAGCAAAAAAAATTGCGAGAGGTGACGCAAACGCAAAAAAACTTTTAATCGAATGGAGAGATATTTTCTCCAAACAAATCAAGGAGACTAGAAATGGTATGGAAATCTAATATAAATCCAATGTTTAGAACACAATTCTCAGAGGATATTTTTAATCAAAAGTATAGACATGAGAATGCAAGTACATGGGCTGAGTTGTCAGCTACACTTGTTGAAGATGTTTGTAGGGATCAAATGACCTATGACGAAAAAGATACATTGATAAAATATATTACAGATTTAAAGTTCGTACCGGGCGGAAGATATTTATTTTACGCAGGGAAGAAAAGAAAATTTTTTAATAACTGTTTTCTATTGAGAGCAGAAGAAGACACAAGAGAAGATTGGGCAAATCTTAGTTGGAAAGCTGAGAGTTGTTTAATGACAGGTGGTGGTATAGGAATAGACTATTCTGTTTACAGACCAAGAGGTAGTGCATTGTCAGGTACAGGTGGCACTGCTAGTGGTGCTGTTGAAAAGATGAGAATGATCAATGAGTTAGGTCGTTCAGTTATGCAAGGTGGTAGTAGAAGAAGTGCTATCTATGCTAGTCTTAATTGGAAGTCAGGAGACATTGAAGAGTTTATTAATGCTAAGAACTGGCACAATATGCCTGTTGGTAATACAGGAAGTACTATCTTTGATATCAAACAACAAGACTTTAATTTTCCTGCACCGTTGGATATGACAAACATTTCAGTCAACTACGATACGAAATGGTTAACTAGGTATTGGACAACAGGAGATGTTGGCGATGTGTTTAGAAAAAATTGCAGACAAGCATTGTCTACAGCAGAGCCGGGATTTTCTTTTAACTTTTTTGACAATGAAAAAGAAACTCTTCGTAATGCCTGTACTGAAGTAACATCAGAGGATGATTCTGATCTATGTAATCTTGGTTCTTTAAATCTTGCAAGGATAGATAACATAAATGAGTTGAGAGATGTTGTACATCTTGCGACAAAATTTTTAGTCTGCGGCACAATGGTTGCTGATCTTCCATACAAAAAGGTTTATGAAACTAGAGAGAAGAACAGACGTTTAGGTTTGGGTCTTATGGGATTACATGAATGGTTAATTAAAAAAGGTCATAAGTATGAGGTTACTCCTGAACTTCATAGATGGTTGTATATCTATAAAACTCAAAGTGATTTAACAGCCAATCAATTTTGTAGAGAACTTTCAATCAGTCCATCTGTTCGCAAAAGAGCAGTTGCTCCGACAGGAACTATTGGCATTATTGCAGGAACGACTACAGGAGTAGAGCCTATCTTTGCTGTTGCTTACAAAAGAAGATATCTTAAAAATGAGAGATGGCATTATCAATATGTTGTGGATGCTGCAGCACAAGAGATGATAGATACTTATGGTGTAGATCCTGATAGTATTGAAAGTGCTTTAGACTTGGCTAATGATTATGAAAGAAGGATTAAATTTCAATACGATGTTCAGTCATATGTTGATATGTCAATCTCAAGTACAATTAATCTTCCTGCATGGGGCAGTAAGTTAAACAATGAAGATAAGGTAGAAGAATTTGCAGAGACACTTGCAAAGTATGCTCATGGTCTTCGAGGTTTTACTTGTTATCCTGACGGAAGTCGAGGTGGACAGCCACTTACAGCCGTTTCTTATAATGAAGCAAAACAAAAGCTTGGTGAAGAATTTGAAGAAGCAGTTGAAACTCATGACATTTGTGATATAACAGGTCATGGGGGAAGTTGTGGAGTATGACAAAACCAACAGGTTATTTTAAAATGTGGAGAGGGTGGGCTAAAAATCCTGCCCTCAGAAACAATAATAATTATAGATATCTTTGGCTTTATTTAATTGAGTCATGTGCTTTTATGGACACGACAATTGATAAGTTTGGTTGTCCTGTCAGAGTTAAAAGAGGTGACTTAGTTACAAGTGTCGCTAAAATATCTAAGGATGTTAATATGACTGTTCAGTCAGTCAGAACTGCATTAAAGGGTTTTGAAAACCACAAAATGATTAGTGTAAAAACTAACAAACTATCAACAAACATAACCCTTTGTAATTATGAGGTTTTTCAGGATGTTGAAAAAAAACTAACAAACCTTCAACAAACTATCAACAAACAAAAGAAAGAATTAAAAGAAATTAGAATAAAAAAAGAAAAGGAAAATTGGTGGGAAGATGGCATCAAACACTAATGAAAGTTTAGTTATTAATTTTTTATTTAAAAACAATATTAAAGGAAGTGAGTTAGAAGATTTATTATTTAGGGGAAGTTTTGGAGGATGGAAAAGATGTCGTTGTCCAAAGTGCAGCACAGTAAGAAACAATAAAACAGAAAAATGTTTAGCAGTCAGATATAAGGAAGGAGATTTATATGTCATATGTCACCATTGCGGATGGAGAAGTGGAGTTACATCCACTGGATCAAGATCAAATAAACTACCTAGAGGGTCGTGGTCTCGACCTAGAGATGGCAGTCAGAATGGGAGTACAAAACGCAAGTTTACATGGCTCTAAGTGTATTGCTTTTCCGTTCTATAAGAATGAGAAGATAGTAAACATAAAGTTTAAAACTTTAGACAAGAAGTTTTTTCAATCAAAAGGTGGTGAGAAAGTATTTTACAATCATCAAGTATTGACTGATCCAACTTTAAAAGACTTACCATTGGTTATTTGTGAAGGTGAGTTAGATTGTTTAGTTGCATTACAAGCAGGATTTTCAAAGAGTGTAAGTGTTCCTGATGGAGCACCTTCAAAATCTATAGAGGTTGACAGGGATCAAGTCAGCAACAAATACGATTATCTTAGAGAAGCATTATCTTTAATAGATGATTGTAAAGAAGTTATACTTTGTACTGACGGTGATTCTTCAGGGCAGGTTTTAAGAGATGACCTTGCTATGAGATTAGGGAAGGCAAGATGTAAGTGGGTTACATATCCTGAAGGTTGTAAAGACTTAAACGATGTTCTTAAAAAGTTTGGTAATGACGGTGTTAAAAATGTTATCCGTAAATCAAAGTGGTATGAGGTTGATGGTGTATTCCGTTTCTCAGAGTTGCCACCAATAGAAACAAAACCAATATATGAATTAGGCATGGGAACATTTGATGATCACTACAAACTTAGAAGAGGTGACTTCAGTGTTATTACAGGATTACCCTCTTCAGGTAAAAGCACCTTCGTTAATCACATGATGAGCCAACTAGCAAAAAATCATGGATTAAAAATATCCTTTGCAAGTTTTGAACAGAAACCACAGACAGATCATCTCAGAGCTTTAAGAAAATGGTATTTGTTTGAGTATGAAAATACAATTAATGATTGGTCTGATGTATCTGAAGATAAGAAATCAAGATGTGCAGCATGGTTAGATAAACACTTTAATGTTATCGTTCCGTCTTTTGATGACAATGTTAATCTACAATGGTTGATTGAACGTATGCAAGTATCTGTAATTCAACATGATTGTGATGTTATTATTATAGATCCGTTTAACGAAATGGATCATGAGACAGGTCATAATGAACCCATGAGATTGTACATTGGTTGGTTTATAAAAACACTCAAAAGGTTCTGCAGCAAGCATGATGTTCATGTCATTGTTGTTGCCCACCCTCGAAAGATTGGCAAAGATCAGGATGGTAACATTGAGATACCCACCCTCTACGACATAGAAGAAAGTTCAATGTGGTATAATAAAGCAGACTTAGGATTAATTGTTCATCGTAAAGATGGAATAACTTTAGCAAGAGTTGCAAAATCCCGGTATGAAGATATGATAGGCAAAAGAGGACAAGTATTATTTACTTTTGATTCAAGTACTTCTCACTATATGGAACTAAGAGACAATGCAATCTAAGAAGAAAAAAGATATCAGGACTGGTAAAGGTGTTTACAGAGTTGAATGGGCTAATAAATATAAAACAAGAGTTAGGAAGGTCGATCAAAACTATTTAGACAAGTACCTTCTTGATGGTAAGATATCAGATGAACAACATACAAAAGGTATTTGGTATTTATCAATAGCAAAGAAAGCTATCTTTGAAAGTAAGTTAGTAAGTTCAACAGGTGTTCAGGTAAGTGGTGGATCAAAGGATATATCAAATGCCCAAGCTAATGCTAGATTATTATTACGAAAGATAGATGACTGTGTATTCAAAAAAAGTAACCAAATGATCTTGGATGTTTTAAGAAACACAGTTATCTATGATCAATCTATGAGAGATTTGTTCTCAAAAAATTATGCAGCAGAAAGAAAAAATGGTCTCACTCACCTTCAGAATGGTCTAAATATACTTCTTGATAATTTTTAGATCCGTAAAATATGTGATCATTTATCCTGACAATTTTTCTTTTTGATTTACTCCATTCAGGAACAACATAATAAGCATGATACCACAGAGCATCTTCAACAACACTCTCAGTATATCCATTTAATACTCCGTGAGCTACCATGATAGAATACTCCCAAGCACCTTCGTCTTTTGGTTTGTCACTCAGACCATCGCAATGCCAACTAAACTGACAACGATTTTTAATTGGCAGTTCAGGATTCCAACTATAGTACTGACCCTGATAGACAACTTCACAGACAGTATCAGGAAACAAAGTACTATGCACACGATTTAAAACAGTCTCTGCGACTGCGATTTGACCTATTAAAGGTTGATCTCTTGCTTCAAAATAAACATTTAATGCCATACATATTAATGCAGTTTCAATCATCACTCACCCTCTTTCTCTAAGTTACGCTCACCCTCTTGCTTTATATCACGCTCACCCTCTTGCTTTAATAAAGTATTCACACTCACCTTCTTCCTTTTATAATTTTGCTTTGCAGCAGGAATTATTGTTGACCTGAAAATTGGATTTCTAATTATTTTTCTATATGGATTTCTTTTACTCATGTTCTCCCCCATTACCTCGACCTAATCCTCTTTTACTGTACCATTTATCAAAGTATAATGGATTTCTTTTTGCAGTTTCAAAGGTCGCAACAGTAATCACAATCGCAAATATTATAAATATGTGAACGATGGCAGTAAATCCAAATATCCACATAGACCCAAACCATAAAGAAAAACAAATGCACCAAATCCATGCTAAAAGTTGTAGGATCATGTGCCTTGTATTTAAATCTTGAATGTTTGATAAGGGATTTCTATTACTATTCATTACTAAATCCCAATAATTAATTATAAGTTTCATCAGCTATTCCTTTTAATTTCTCAGGTACAATCACCCTAGAGGGATATGTTTCGCCCCTCTGAGGGTCTTTAAAACGAGATTTATTTATGATTTTCCACTCGAAATATCTGAGATTGTATATTTCTTGGTTATTGGTTTCAGATAATTATTTTCTTTAATGCTTTCTTCACCTCTTTCAAATGCGAAAGTAATTATCATTTGCAATTCATCCTGAGTTAAGGTTGTAAAATTATCAGGCTGATGTTCTTTGATATTATATTTTCTATGAATATAACTTATTGTTTCTTTTAAGTTCATTTTTTTCCCCTTCTTTTTAATCCATAAAGTTTTTGATATTCTGCCATTCTTGATCCATGAGTTTTTAAAAATTTTTTTCTGTAAAATTTATCTCTTAAATAAAATTTATTATAAACTCTTAATTGACCTAAAAGATAATACTGTCTTTTCAAAAGATCATTTCTAACATCATCATCTGAAATATCATTCCTCTTAACTCTCTGACGTACTGCAAGATATCTTCTTCTTACCTGATCTTTAATTTTAATTCTGCTCATTTACTTGCCCTCATAAATTTTTTCCCTTCATTGTAAAAATCTTCAGTACATTTCAAAAGTACTTCTTTAAATGCACCATCGATTGTTGGTTTTTCATCAGGATAATGTACTAAATTATGTTCATACATTTCAGTTACTTTTTCAAAAAAATCTTTAATTGTTATTTCATTTATATCAATCATTTATTTTCTCCTATTTCTTCTATTGCATTTTCTATTGCTTTTAAATCAAATTCATCAGGATATTTAATTCCCAACATATCAGCAATCTTTTGTAGCCATTCTGAAAGTTCATCGCTTTCATATTCAAAAGTTAATTTACTATTTTCATTACTAGGAAATTCACTAAAGAATTCTGCATCATCTTCATAAGTATTTTGTAAACTTATATTAAAAATGAATGCATCTCCATTAGCACCAACTTTAATTTGATGTTTATATTCTTCTTGAATTTCATAATAGTTACTTAATTTATTTTTAAGGTCTTTCATTTTATCCCCCTTAAAATTGTTTGAATTGCAGTAATGCAAAAACCATTACCAATCATTTTATATCTCTGAGTATTTGAGATTTGTTTTGAAACATCCCACTCAGGATTAAAATCACTTTCAAAGTTACCCATCAATGTATAATCATCAGGCAACATCTGAAGTCTTTCTGTTTCTCTAACAGTTAATTTTCTCCAATATAATTCTTCAGGATTTACAACCACATTATCTTTTTGGACTGTCGTTAATGTGTTTGTCTTTTGATCAGTTCTTAATTCTAATTGCTGATGGGTTTTACCTGAATTGCCATTGATATAACGACCTCTGAATGCCCCACAAACAACTTTAGGTTCTCTGTTACCACCACCCATCGTTGTAACTGTAGGAGCTTTTCCTTCAGGACTGTAAACCCTTTTTAAAATGTCGTGTCCGTTGAGATCAGCAATACCCACTTGATGGCAAGAGTGATCATTAAAAACTAATTGCCTTCTTCGTTTTTCAAAATAAGATTTTAAATTCCCACCTTTAAAATAGTTTGCATCAATACAATAAGATTTCATTCTATCAGTACTGCAACAATCACATTCTAAAACATCTTTTAAATATAGATTTTTATCTTCAGGCATTTTCCAATCTATATTTGTCCAATAAAATCTATCTCTCTTTTGTGGAGATACTAAACTGCTAGGCAACATCTTAGGTTTTACTCCAAGCTTTTCAGAAATAATGTCCTGATACTCTTGTTTCATCCTGACATTTTCTAAAATAAAATATTTAGGCTGAATGATATTGAGATGTTTAACCCATTCAAAAAATAAATTAGATCGATCACCTTCAACCAATCCTTTATTTAATCCACTAAAAGATACATCCTGACATGGTGATCCTGCAACCATAAGATCAATGTCTTTTATTGTATTAGGATTTATTTTAGTTATGTCTCCTATTTGAACAGTTCTAGGAAATTGATATTGAGTGACTGCTATTGGATACTTATCCACCTCAGATGCAAGATAAGTATTAACTTTTATTCCTTCATTTTTTAAAGCTTGTTGAAGACCTGAACAACCATCGAATGCTGAATATACTCTCATTTTATTCCCCCTTTATCCACAAAATATCTTTTTTAGAAATCCCAAATCTTATTTGAGAATTGATAGCAGTTTGATTATCTTTACATACTGTCAAAAAAACTTCACCATTCTTTTTGTATTCTCCAAAAATGTGAACTCTTAAACCATTCTTTTGACTTTCCTCAGTTCCACCAAACCATAATGCTTTTTGATAGTTCATTATTTTTCTCCCTTCTTTCCTAAAGACTTTGCAAGTTTATCTAAAGTTTCAGTTCCACTTGAAGACATACGATCATACTCCCAATAAAGATCATCAACTTTCTCAGATATACTATCTAAAAGTTTTTTATATTTTAAAATTGTTTTAATTAAAAATACATCTGCTTTTTTAATTGATGTACCAAATTTTGATTTTTCTTTTATTATTTCATCAAAATATTTAATTTCTTTTTTGTTCATTATTCTTCCTCCTTTTTGAATTCATCTTTTCTAATTTCTTTTAAATATTTCTGAGCATTTTCAAGATCATCAAATGCCTTGTAAGTACTTCTTAAACCTAAGACATGATCAGATACTTGATACTCAATCTTACCTTCAACAATTTGTTTAATGATCACCCATTTACTTCTTAATCCTGACATTGATTTCTCTCCTATAATTCAATTACGTTATATGTTTTATAATTTTTTGTTAGCATCTTATATTTAATTGCGAGATGCCTTGTTTTTCCCTTACCAATAACTTTGCCTGTAGGTATTCGATTAGTAAGGGAATATCTAATAGCTGATTTTATTTCTCTATCTTCGACATTCCCAAAATTGGGATGATCAGATAAAACTTTTCTCAGCTTTCCAAAAGTATTAAAACCTTTTAAAACATAAGTAATAATATCTGTTGCTAATTTTTCTTTAAATCTATTTGTAAGCGATCTCTTTTTTGTCAGAGGACTTTTATTTTCATGGGTATCTGACATACCTGAAGGTATCACTTCACCCATCTGAGGGTCTTTAAAACGAGATTTATTTGGCTTTCTCAATAAGAAATCAGGGATTGGTGGTATATTCATTATTTTTCCCCCTTCTTTTTATCTATATAAATTCTAATGCATTTAGATTTACTTAATGGTTGCCCATCCTCATAAGTTTTCCAAGTTTCACCAATACTTAATTTATCATTATCTAAGTATTGACCTCTTTTCCTGAAATCATAACTGTCATAATTAAAATAAAGTTTCATTTGTTCAACGAATTTATTTCCTTCTTCATCATTAGGAATATTTGAAAAGGCATATCTGTGACCTTGAAGTTTTTCATTACTGAAATAATGTTCTTTTAATTTATTAGTCAGCTTTTGTTTTTCTTCATACATATCAGTAATTTTATTATCTTGTAATTTAACAAACTCTCTCAATTCAGAAACTTCTTTTTCTAATTTAAAAACCATTTTAGAATTAGCATTTTTCTTTAGTTTGCTATTTTCAAACAATTCAGATACGGCTTTATCAAATTTTTTCTTTAGTTTGCTATTCTCATTTAAAAGATGTTTGATTGTATTATCTTGTCGTGTCGCTTTATCAAACATTAATTCATATACATCTTTACGAACAAAACCATCAGGTTCATTTTTTTTCGCCTGTTCATTATTCCTTAAATGCATGACTCGATTTTCTTCTTTTGAGACCATCAATTGATATTTCAGGTCTCCTAATTCATATTTCATTTTACTTATTATATTATCCATTGCGTACTCCTATGCAAAAAATTTTTGTGATGTTAAGAAACGAAAGTTTCGAGGATGGATTACTCCACCCTCTTAAATAGCGATATAAAGACCCTCAGAGGATTAAACTCTAGTACTATGAGATAGTATAGTACAATAGAGCCAATCCATATCATAAGAGCTAAGATACTTGTAAAATCCATACAGAATATCCAAGTACCTAAACCTAATACAAACAATGCAAATAATTTATCTATTGTAACCATTATTAAATCCCCCAATCATTATTAATTCTTGGACTACCTAAATTAAAGAAGATATCTTTTGGATGGTGTTCAATTAAAGTATTTCCTGATCGTATTACAAGATCATTTTCTAATTTCATAATTCTAAAACCATTAGGCTTATTGGTCTCAGGGTTTATTGTATAATCAAAAAATCTAATTTGATCATGATTGAGATCAACTTGTTTAGCATGATCATCAATATATGTGTCTGAGCATTGCCCCCAAACATTTCTTGCAGACCCATCTTTTTTAGTGATGTATCCTGTAAATATTCTACCCTTAAGGGCTTGTAGTATTTTAAATCTTTTCATATAATTTCTCCTATTTTTTTTAAAGATTTGATGTACGTTACAAAATTATTTTGCATTAGTCAAACTTTAAATTGATTAATCTTTTTTAGCTGTCTCTGAATAGCTCTTAATCTATAATAGTAATTGGATATATCTCTATTGAGTAATTCAATGTCAGCTTTTAATTCCTGAATTAAATCAAAATAAATAGCTTGTTCATCTTTATTGAAATTTGAAATCTTTTCCTGCTTTTGTTTCTTTTCAATAATGGCAAGTTTACAAGACCAAAAAGTGCTGTCAGTTTCTTTTACTAAAATGTCAGTTATGTAATCTTTTATTTTATTATTATAATGATATATTGTTTCAATATATTCATCGTTATCCTGAATATGTGCAATTTCTTCTGCAATGTAATAATCATCATCATTTTCTAATTTTTCTATCATTTTTAAATGTCCTAATTTACTCATAATTTTTTCCCTTTCGTATGGTTACTCTTTCAGGATGGGCTACCAATACCCATCGAGGGAAAGAGGGCATCTCAGCCCTCTTAAAAAGCGATTAAAGATCATATTTAGATATGATCTCCTCAATATCTTGTTTGAAAATACTCGCATAAGTTCTTCTAATAGATTTCAAAGTGAAATGACTTTGATCTATACTATTCTTTAAGGAAATAATATCTGCTTGAGTTGTACTTTCCTTATGCTTATCTTTTGATGCAAAACCTTTTTTAATAAGTTTTTTGCATTCAGCTAAATCTGATCTTTCAAAAAACCTTTTTTCCTTCAGGTTTTTATATGCCAATTCTAAATGATCTCTTGTAACGCTTTCAATGCTATCAATAACTGAAACATCATTAGCATTCTCAGGAACAAATTTTACTAGATTTTTGCTGAAATTTGAAAGTTGATTTTTAAACATATAGTTCTCCTTTGGGGGCATTTTGCCCCCTGTTGATGGTTTAAATTTAATTAGGTAATTGATCACAGTAATTAACAATTTTGAAAGCTTGGCTTGATGCTTTCCATAAATAGGAATAGTTATCTTTAAGATTTTTAATCCATGATTTAAGATACTTTGCATGATCAGGTCTAGGCATCTTTTCAAGACCAAGACTTGCACATTGAAATACTGCAAATAATTCTGCAATTAATTCTTCAAATGCATAATCTTGTTTATGTGATTTACCATTCTGAATTCTATCTAATCTGCTTTTGTGACCAGTCCAATGACCAGTTTCATGGAAGAATACAGAATAGAAATCAATATTATTTTTAAAACCTTCAGGACGTAGCATAGAAATAAAATCACCTGATGGGCTGTAAAAATATCTGCTTTCATTCGTAAATCTTAAATCGAGATCATTTTTAATCATTTTAGTTTTAAAATTTTCAGCTTGTTTTATTATTTGAAATTCCTGTAATTCTATCTTTTCCTTTTCAGGTGCATTGTCTATCTGCTCTAGATTAAAATAGGCAACAGGAACAAAATAATTCCATGTCCTTTCCTCAGTAATTTTTTTGCCTTCAATAACTTTTTCAACGTCATTTTTTACTATTCGTGGTTGTAAAAGATAAGTCACTTTTGAACCTTTTTTTACTTTATAATCATTATCTTTTTTAAATGCTGTTGATGAAGTAATCCACCTATTATCTGTAAATCCTGAAAACATACATAATAGCTGATTGCCCCCTGTAAATACATGATCACTATCATGGTTGTAATGTAAACCTGATGCTAGACCGAAGGTCTCCATGTTCCATTTTGTATTCATCAGGTCTTTATTCTCCATCAGGTCAATAACTTTTAATGTTAAATCCTGTTGAATTTTTTTAGTAAAATTTTCTTTTTTATTCATAACTTTTTTCCTTTTCGTGGTTACTCATTCAGGCTAGGCTACCAATACCTAGCGAAGGAAAAGGGGCATTACTGCCCCTCTTGTTTTATGATAATCTGAACAATTCAGATAATCTATAGTTTGGATTTTGTGCATAATACTCGTGAAAATGTGGAACAAATACACCAACATTAAATAATTTTCTCAACATATTACTGCATATTGAATTATTAATACTGTAATCATCCTCAGTATAAATATAAATCACTCTTGTATTTTCACCTTCTTGATGTTCAAACTTTAATTTAAAATTTGGATTTCCACTTTTAGAATTATCCATTCTATCAATTTCAATTAATTTAGCTTGAGTGAAAGTTGAAAAATTGTCTTCTCTTAATATATGTGTCATTTGCTGTACTCCTATGCAAAAAGTTTTTGTTTATATCATTATATATATATTAATAAAAATATATTGCAATAACTAAATACAAAATAATTTTGTTTTTTAAATTAAATAAACCTCAAGGTGTTGATAATGCTATATTTTAGATAAGTAATTTTTTTTCAGGATTTTATAAAAATGAGCAGATTTAAGAATAAATATGGATTAACTCCAAGTCAGGAGACCTTTTGCAATTTGTTTGTATATGGTGATGAACAAACAGCAGGGAATGCGACAGCTTGTTATAAAAAGAGTTATAATGTAAGACCAAACACCAAACCTGAGAGCATCCATCGTCAGGCTCATGAGGTCTTGAATTTCCCTCAAGTTAAACTCAGGATTGAAGACCTTCAGGAGCAGTTGAATAGCATATATAAAGCAGACAAGGAAACTCAGAAAAAAAGAGTATTGAATAGATTATGGGAAATTGCAGACCAAGATAACAGCCAAAACGTGGGAGCATTGCGACTAATTGCACAAGCTACAGAAGACTTTTTTAAGGATAACACCATAAAAACTGAGCAGAATATAAATATTAAAGATAGCATCCAAGAACTAGATCTGCTGATTACTGAAATATCTAAGGATGACAACGTGATTAAACTATTTAACAAGGATGATACAGAATAAATTGAAAGGGAGCATGACAGCTTTTAGGGTAAACCTTAACTATCTCTGGTAAGTCGTTGTTATTATTGTATTTTACCGCAGTTGTTCTTGGTTTGTTCTAGTGGCGGCTGTTCATGTTTTGTTCTTTTGGGGTGTACCTACTCAGGAGAAATCTTGGGTATCACATACCCACACCCCCCCCTTACCAGCATACACACGCACACATCTATACATAGTATTTTACACAAATAATACCAAAAATCTGACACAGGAAGCTTTACTTTTATTTTTCTCTAGGGTAAAACACAAGATATGGTGCAGGAATCCTATAGGGGGGCTACATTTTGGGCATAATAGAAGTTGATGTAACAGGTGGGCAGCTATTAAAAGCTCGTAAAATGGCACATGAGATGGGTAGACTTAACAATTCTATCACAAATGGTGCAGGAAACATAGCAGGATTCATAGGAGAGATCATTGTAGCTGACAGAATGAAGGCTAAACACAAGAATACCTATGATTATGACCTTATAGACCGTGTAGGCAACCGTATAGACGTTAAAACAAAGCGATGTAGCTCTGAACCTAAGTCAGATTATGACTGTAGTATCGCTGCAATAGGCACTAAGCAGGACTGTGATATGTATGTGTTCGTCAGAGTGTTGAATATATACACAAAAGCATGGATATTGGGTAAATTATCGAAGGAAGATTACTTTGATAAGGCCTCATTCTTTAAGAAAGGTCAGAAAGATCCATCAAATAACTTCACATTTAGAGCAGACTGCTATAATGTAAAGATAAAAGATTTAGAAATTTTATATTGACAGGAACAAATGGAGAACATAGAATCAAAATACGGCTGCTGCCGTGTGCTGAAGATTGTGACTGCTCCGTTAACTTCCCCCTAATGGAGCAGTTACTTGAAAACAAATAAAATAATGTGGACTGATGATCAAGGCGAGGTTCAAATAGACGAAGATAGAATGAACGCATGGTTCATTTCAGCAATTCAAAACTTAAAAGAAGTACAAGCGACAAAAGAAGAAGCAGCTTGGCTTATATTCTTGATGGGAGCAGAGACTGTATTCAGGGCTAATAACGAGGATAACGAAGGAGAAACTCATTGAAAAGAAGTGTAAGGAATGTGGCTCTACCGTTTGGGTTTGCTTTTCCCCCAATCATGCCAGAGACTGGTACTGCTGGGGGCACAGACCCAACGCAACAGAAGAAGAAAGGAAAAAAGAAAATGAAAGGCAACGTCAAGGAGTCAGGAAAAGTAAACCTAAAAATAAAGGAAACAAGCTTGACGAGTTCTTCTGACAATGTAAATCATCCATCTCACTATGCATCATCTAAGATAGAGTGTATTGATGCTATGGAAGCTATGGTTAATCAAGACAGAGATTATTTGACTGAATTGGACGGTCATGAACATTATTATTGGCAAGTTATATTTAAGTATATTTGGCGTTTTCCTTTTAAAAATAACAGCATTGAAGACTTGAAAAAAGCACAATGGTACTTACATAGACTCATAGCAAGGCTTGAAAATAAAAATAAGCCCTAACCAGTAAACAATGATAAATTTTAAGTAGGAGTAATGTATGAGTGAATGCAATTCCACTGTTTCTGATATGTCTGATGATAGTTTAGAGAAGGCAATATCTAAATGTGTTAACAGATTAAATGATTTAACAGATGAACAAAAATCAAGAAAAACGAAAAAGATTTCCCAAGCAAGAGAAGAGTATGAAAGAGCAGCAAAAAAGTTTCATGACGTTGCAGAAGAGAATGGAAAGACTATCGTCTGGAATTCTTTTGGAGAAACCTTTAGACTTTGGGATACTAGAATATAGTCTAGTCAAAAAATATTATGGTCGATAAAAGGGAGATCCTATCAAGAATAGATGAACTCCCTGAAGACCATAGGAGTGCATTAATACAGGCACTAAGTAAATACAACCTTGCGAGCAATATCGATCAGTCCAAATCAAATTTTTTAAAGTTTGCTAAATGTGTCTGGCCTGCTTTTATAGAAGGTGCTCACCACAGAATTATGGCTGAGAAGTTTGCAAAGGTTGCGTCAGGCGAACTAAAGAGAGTTATTATTAATATTGCTCCTCGCCACGGCAAATCCGAACTAACCTCTTGGCTGTTGCCAGCTTGGATGCTAGGACGGAATCCTGCAAGAAAGATTATTGCAGCGACTCATACAGCAGAGTTTTCAGTAAGATTTGGTCGTAAGGTTAGAAACTTAATTGCTTCTGATGATTACAAGAGAATATTTCCCAACGTGTCGTTAAGAGCAGACTCAAAGGCGGCTGGAAGATGGGATGTCTCTGGTGGTGGGGAGTACTTTGCTGTTGGTGTTGGTGGTGCTATGACTGGTCGTGGTGCGGATTTACTTATTATAGATGATCCACATTCAGAATCAGCAGGTATAAATCCATCAATAGAATACTTTGACGGTGTTTACGAATGGTATTCATCTGGCCCTCGTCAGCGTTTACAGCCGGGAGGATCTATTATTATTGTTATGACACGATGGCATCAGTCAGACTTAACAGGACAGATTATTGACGCATCCGAAAAAAGAAAAGGTGCTGATAAATGGGAAGTTATTGAACTGCCTGCATTATATGACACAGGAAAACCTTTATGGCCAGATTTTTGGTCAGTAGAAGAATTAAACGCAATTAAGGCAGAATTGCCACAGTCTAAATGGCTATCACAGTACCAACAAAAGCCCACATCAGAAGAAGGTGCTTTAATTAAAAGAGAATACTGGAAAGAGTGGACATACAGAGAGCCACCAGCCTGTGACTTTATTATACAATCAATCGATACAGCACATACAAAAAATGCAAGATCAGATTATAGTGCAATTACAACGTGGGGAGTTTTTGACTATAGTGGTGATGACGGTATATCAAAACCAAATATTATTTTACTTGATGCTGTAAATGAAAAATTAGAATTCCCTGAACTTAAAAGGAGAGCTTATGAGCTTTTTGAAGCTTACGAACCTGACTCATTTCTTATTGAAGCTAAAGCAGCTGGTTTACCTTTGCTTCAAGAACTTAGGTCATCTGGTATACCAGTTACTGACTATACCCCAAGCCGTGGCCAAGATAAGCTATCAAGGGTTAATGCAGTTGCAGATATCTTTGCTTCTGGTATGGTATGGTATCCTAAAACGCCTTGGGCTGAAGAAGTGATAGAACAGTGTGCATCCTTTCCAAGAGGATCACATGATGATTTAGTTGACTCAACAACACTTGCATTGATGAGATTTAGACAAGGTGGTTTCCTTGCTTTACCACATGATGTAGATGATGAAGATGAATTTTATAATATAAACAGAAGAGAACCTTGGTATTAATATGGCAGAAAACACAGAACAATTAGACGACATTGATCTTAAAATAGGTATTTTAAACCCTGAAGCTGTGCAAATAGAAGGAGAAGATGGGTCTGTAACGATAGATTTTGATCCAAGCCAATCCTCAGATGTAGCTGAATTTGGCTCAAACCTTGCTGAATTTATCGATGAAAATGTTTTAGATCAAATAGCAAATGAATTAACTGCTATGTACGATGATGACAGAAACAGTCGTGCTGATTGGGAAGAAGCATATACAGATGGTTTAGATTTATTAGGTGTTAAAACAGAACAAAGAAGCACTCCGTTTGATGGAGCTACAGGAGTTACACATCCTATATTAAATGAAGCAACAATTAGATTTGTATCACAAGCTATGATGGAAATATTTCCTGCATCAGGGCCAGTAAAAGCTTCTATAGTTGGAACGACAACAAAAGAAAAAGTTGAACAGGCTCAACGTGTACAGTCATATATGAATTATCTATTGACTGAAGAGATGGAGGAATACAGATCTAGTACAGAACAGTTATTATTTCAATTAGCATTGTCTGGTTCAGCGTTCCGTAAAGTATATTATGACGCAACAAATGAAAAACCTGAAAGTTTATTTGTACCAGCAGAAGATTTTGTGGTAAGCTATGAAACTCATGACTTAAAAAGCTCACCACGTTTTACACATATTATGCGTAAGACAGATAACTTTGTAAGGAAAATGCAACTAAATGGATTTTATAGAGATATAGATTTAGGAGATCCAGAAGGAGATACAACAGGTGTCAAAACAAAATACAACGACCTCACAGGTGTTACAGAAGTCTCGGAAAGTGACATTCGGATTATCCTCGAAATGCACATTGAACTCGACATCGAAGGCTACGAAGATAAAGGAGCAGACGGAGAACCTACAGGACTACAACTCCCCTATGTCGTCACAATCGATGAGTCATCAGGAAAAGTTCTTTCGATTTACCGTAATTTCCTACAGGAAGACCCATTAAAAAAATCAAGACAACACTTTGTTCATTATAAGTTTCAGCCGGGACTTGGGTTTTATGGTTTTGGTTTAATTCATTTAATAGGATCTATTGCCAAAAGTTCGACATCTATACTACGTCAGTTAATTGACGCAGGAACATTAGCTAATTTACCTGCTGGATTTAAAGCAAGAGGTTTAAGAATTAAAGGTGATGACAAGCCAATTGAGCCGGGAGAATTTAGAGACATAGATTTACCCGGTGGTGCAATAAGAGACAACATATTACCTTTACCATTTAAAGAACCAAGTGCAACACTTGCACAGTTAATGGGTGTTCTTGTTGATGAAGGTAGACGTATGGCATCAATAGCTGATATTAATGTTGGTGAAGGTAATCAGGAAGCACCAGTAGGAACAACACTAGCTCTAATAGAGAGATCTATGAAGGTTATGTCAGCAGTCCACGCAAGAATTCACAGTTCATTTAGAAAAGAATTTAAGTTATTATCAAGAATAATAAGAGACAGTATGGAACAATATCCATATGAATTAGATGTAGATCCTATGATGATACAACAAGACTTTGACAAAAGAATAGATATTCTACCTGTATCTGATCCGAATGCAACATCGTTTGCACAAAGAATGATGCAACATCAAGCGGCTTTGCAAACTGCATCACAAGCACCACAGATGTATGACATGAGAGAACTACACAGAAAGTTTTTAAAGACAGCAGGATTAGAAGATGTTGACACAATTTTGCCAGACGTGTCTGATATACCAGTCTATGATCCAATATCAGAAAATGCAAGAATGATGTCAGGTGGGCCAGTTAAGGTATTTTCATATCAAGACCATGACTCACATATCTCTGCTCATATGTCATTGATGCAGAACCCACAAATTGCACAAAATCCAAATGCTAAAGTAATTCAAGCTTCAGTAAGTTCTCATATATCTGAGCATATGGCACATAAATATAGAAATGAAGCAGAACAACTTATGCAAATGCCTATTGCTCCATTGGATAATAAAGATGGAAAGGGTATTAGTGAAGAACAAGAACAACAGATAGCAACTGCTGCAGCTCAAGCCGCTGCTCAAATTACAGGTAAAGCACAACAACAGGCTACACTAGAACAACAAATGGCGGCTGCACAAGATCCTGTAATGCAACAACAACAAGCTGAACTGCAAATAGAGCAGGCAAAAGTACAACAAGATGCTCAAGAAGCACAATTAAAATCACAAACTGAACTTCAAAAAGCTCAAATGAGAACTACCTTAGAAGAGAAAAGATTAGCTCAACAAAGAGAGATAGCAGAAGCAAAGATACAAGCAGATTTACTTAAAGGTAGAAGTCGTTGATTTTATTGGCATTAACCACTTAACCTATGCTATAGATAAGATAAGAGATTATTATGAGTCCTGAAGTTCACAATTTTGCTGACAGTATGAGAAAAACTTTACGTCAGTATATGAATGATTTAACCGATAGCGTTGCTCTGGGGAACGCCAAAAACTTTGAAGAATATCAAAGGTTTGTGGGTCAAATAGAAGGGTTGGCTATCGCAGAACGAGAACTCCTTAATCTTATTAAGACCAACGATCAAGAAGACGATTAACGGTTTCAGCACAACCGCAATTCACATAATGTGAACATTTTAAACTGCTGCAAAGGAAAAAAAATGACATCAGTATATTCTACTGCGGAGGTCAAGATACCTGAAAATCCTCCGAAGCCTAAAGGGTATCACTTGCTTATTGTAATGCCAAAAGTACAAGACGCAACTAAAGGTGGTGTTTACTTACCTACCACAACTAAAACCAGAGAAGATGTAGCATCTATTGTTGGTAAAGTTGTAGATGTGGGTGAAGACGCATATCCAAATAGTGACAGAAGATTTGAAAACGGGCCTTGGTGTGAAAAAGGCGACTGGGTTCTTATCTCAAAATATTCAGGTCATAGATTTGAATACGATAATGTCGAAATGCGTTTACTTAATGATGATGCTATTTTAGCAACATTAGACGATCCAACTAAAGTTTCGAGGGCAACAACATGAGCGAAGAAGAAAAAGAAATTGAAGTAGTTGATGAAGCTATTGAAACTGAACAGCCTGAAGTTGAAGAAGCTCCAGAGCAAGAAGTTGAACAAGTAGCAGAAGTAAAAAAACCAACTAAGTATCAAAAAAGAATTGACGAGCTTACACATAGACAGCGTGAAGCTGAACGTCAGCGTGATGAATACTACTCGGTAGCCCAAAAGGTTATGGATGAGAACAATAAGTTAAGACAACAGTCAAAAAATTTCTCATCAATATCTGCTACTGAAATGGAAAGCAGAATTAACGCTGATATAGCAAATGCAAAAACCGAATATAAGCAAGCTTATGAAGACGGTGACGCAGATAAAATTGTAGAAGCTCAAGAGAAGATGGTTAAAGCGGCATCGCAAACATCTGATCTTAACAAGATGAAGGATTATGCAAATCCTAAAAACTTTGAACAGCGTGAGTTACCTGTTGTTGCACCACCGCCTGACCAAAGGGCAGTTGAATGGGCTCAAGATAATACATGGTTTAATCAAGATATGGTTATGACCAATGCAGCTTATGCTATTCATGATGAGTTAGTAAAAAAAGGAATTACAGCAGAGTCTGCCAATTATTATGAAATGATTGACAGGCGAATGAAGGAAGAGTTTCCAAGTAAACTTGGGGGTACATCGACACCCAAATCTACTGATCATTCTACTGTTGTTACACCGGGAGGAAACCAAACTGGTAAATCTCGCAAAGTTCGATTAACACCCAGCCAAGTAGCTGTCGCCAATCGGCTTGGAGTTCCGTTACAGGAATATGCCAAGCAGTTTGCCGCATTAGAGAGGAATTAAAATGTCCGACACCAAGCAAGCAAAACGATCCCCACGCTCTGTCGAGAAGCGAGAGAATGAGGAACGCAATCAATCATGGTCTCCACCAAACCTTTTACCTGATCCACATCCTAAAGACGGATGGTCTTTTAAGTGGATTCGCATTTCTACGCAGGGTCAAGATGATCCTACAAATTATAGTAAGAAGTTAAGAGAAGGTTGGGAAGCCGTACCTATCGAAGACGCTCCAGAAATGGAACACTTGGTATTAGATCCAAGTCCACGTTTTAAAGGAAAGGTAGAAGTCGGAGGACTGCTTCTTTGCAGGATGCCTGAAAATATGGCAAAGCAACGTAATGAACACTACAGAAGTCAATCTTCTGAAGCGATGAAGAGCGTTGACAATGCTTTAATGAAGGAATCCAACCCTAGAATGCCAATTAACAATCCTAATAGAGATAGCAGGGTTTCATTTGGTAAGGGTACTTAACTTTAAACTTTAACTTTAAGGAGAATGTACTATGAGTACAACTTCAGCCCCTAGAGGACTGAAGCCAATAGGAATCCTTGGGGGTATGCCGTTTGCTGGTTCAACTAGAGAATATTTAATTAATTCTGGGTACAGTACAGCTATCTTCAATGGTGACGTTGTTGGCTTTGCGAATGTTGCAAGTTCTTCAGACGATGGTTATCTCGTCAGAGAAACTGCAGCAGGTGAAATAAATCCAATAGGTGTCTTTTTAGGAGTTTCCTATACAGACCCTAACACCTCGCAACCTACTTTTAAGCAATACTATCCGGGCAGTATTTCTGCTTCAGATATTAAAGCTGTAGTAGCCGTTCATCCGCATACACTTTACGAAGTGCAAGCAGATGGTGCAGTAGCACAAACCAGTTTAGGTATGACATTAGACCTAGTTCAAACCTCTGCTGGAAATACAACAACTGGAAACTCAGGTCTTCAGGCAGACGCTTCTACAGCTTCTGTCGGTGGTGAGTTATTCAAAATCGTGGACTTTGTTAATAGACCGGGATCTTCTGTAGGCGATACATATACTGATTTAGTAGTTATGTTAAGCCCTGCTGAAAATGCGTTCTTAACAGATCCAATAACTTAGGGAGTGACATAATATGGCAATAGCTAGAAGTCAACTCATGAAAGAACTTCTTCCGGGACTTAATGCATTATTCGGACTAGAGTATGCAAGATATCCTGAAGAGTGGAAGAATTCTTTTGAGGTAGAAAATTCTGAGAGGTCTTTTGAAGAAGAGACAAAGCTCAGTGGTTTTGGATCTGCTCCGATTAAGGATGAAGGTGCTGCAATTGCATTTGACGATGCACAAGAAGTACACACAAGTAGATATACACATGAGACTATCGCATTAGGTTTCTCTATTACAGAGGAAGCTGTTGAAGATAATCTTTATGATTCTTTATCTGCTAGGTATACTAAAGCACTTGCTAGGAGTTTCCAACATACTAAAGAAGTAAAGGGTGCTGCCCTTTTCAATGAAGGCTTTACAGGTCAAACAGGCGGAGATGGTAAAAGTCTTTTTGCTACAGATCACCCATTAGTAAGTGGTGGTACAAATGCAAACAGACCATCAGTTGCTGTTGATTTGAATGAGACTTCTCTTGAAGCGGCTGTGATCGCTATTGGTAAGTATACAGATGAGCGTGGCTTGAAAATAGCTGCAAGACCTGTAAGCTTATTAATACCTTCAGATCTACAGTTTGTAGCTGAAAGATTAATGAAAAGTGAAGGCCGAATTGGAACAGCAGACAACGATGTGAACGCATTAGTAAGCAGAAATGCTTTGTCAGGTGGCTATGCAATTAACCACTATTTGACAGATACAGATGCATTCTTTTTGAAGACTGACATTCCAAATGGTTTTAAGCACTTCACTCGTGTTCCAATGAAGACTTCAATGGAAGGCGACTTTGATACTGGTAACGTAAGGTACAAAGGTAGAGAGAGATATTCTTTTGGATACTCTGATCCACTAGCGTACTATGCTTCACCGGGAGCTTAAATAAATCAAATGGGGGAGGGGCAACCCTCCCTCTAATTTTCTTTGACAGCGAAAGCTGACTTTAGCCAAGACAGGGAGAAACTCAAAATGGCAAATACAACTTTTAAAGGAACATTACGTTCCGAAGGTGGTTATTCATCAATAGCCACAGCAGCAAACACAGGTATTGAAACTACACAGATGTCTATTTCAACTGCTGGTTTTGCTTCTTTTGACGCAAATACAATGGCAGTAGAAGCTGGTACAGGTATAACAACTGGTACTGGAACTATTTACAGAACTTCTGTACAAAGAAGTGGTGGTATCATTACAACAAGAATATTGATTGACTTAACTGGTCTTAGGTCTACTGGATCTGGTGACATTATTGGTGTTAACGGAACAGCATTAGTTTGTCACATTGGACAAATTACTGCAGCAAGAAACGGTACTATCTTAACTGGTAGCATGGAATGTTTTGAAGCTCCAGCAGGTGGAGATCCAGACATTAATATTCACTCTGCTACAGAGGGTACTGGTGTTGAAGATGGAGCAATTGCAGACTTAACTGAGACACTATTGGTCAATGCAGGTGATGCTACATTAGGTAGTAAAGTTTTCTTCTCAGCCGTTCCAGCAGCAGATCAATTCCTGTACCTAACAACAGGTGCAGCAACAGATGCTGACTATACAGCAGGTAAACTATTTATTGAATTAATGGGATACGAAGCTTAGTAGGAGGAATAAATGGCTGATGCAGTAGCAAGTCAAACTCTAGTAGATGATAATAGACGAGCAGTAATAAAACTTACTAACATAAGTGACGGTACAGGTGAAAGTGCTGTCACTAAAGTTGACGTTAGTGGTTTAGCAACAAATGATGGTCGTACTTGTACAGGTGTTACTATAGAAAAAATATGGTGGCAGTGTGTAGGCATGAAAGTAAATATTTTGTTTGATGCTTCAACTGACGTTCTTGCAATACAGTTAGGCGAAAATCAATCTGGTGATCATGACTATAGTGGGTTTGGCGGTTTGTCAAACAATGCAGGTAGTGGTGTTACTGGTGACATTAAGTTTACAACTGTGGGTCATTCAAGTGGTGATACTTACACCATTATACTTAGTTTGATTAAAGAATATTAATATTGAAGTTGGTTCAAAAGATGTCCAACGAACAAAGATTAGAAGTGGCCTTAGCTAGATTAGAAGAAAGAGTTGAGGCCCTTCAGGATGACATGAAAGAAATGAGATCTGATATGTCTGAATTAAGAGCCGTAGCTAATCGTTGGAAAGGTGCATTCTGGGTCATGATGGGTCTTGGCGGTGCTATTGGTGTAATTGCAAATATAACTACAGGGTGGTTGAAATGATTAAAAAGAAAAAAGGTTACCGTAGTGGTGGCAAAATTAAAGGCATGATGATGGGTGGCAAAATGAAAGCCAAAGGCATGAAGAATGGCGGTAAGATGAAATCCAAAATGATGACAAAGGGTGGTAAAAAACCTACAATGACTTTGGCACAAGTTAGATCAGCAGCTAAGACGAAAGGTTATAAACTAGTCAAAGCTTAATGCCATATTTGCAAAGTAACATCCCACACTTTAAGTGTTGGGTAAGACGTGAGTTTACTTGTAATCATCTAAGGTATCAGGGGGAATTTTTACACGCTATGGCAATAGGTGTAACAACAATGCCAAACAGATGCCTAAGTTTTCAAGTAATATTCACTGGTTGTGAGACTGACGATACAAAAGATCCCAATGTTCATGGCGGTGCAATGTGGGCTAGAATGCCTATAACTGGTTTGATGGCAGATATTCCTGTAGAGGAATGGCCAGATCAAATGGATACACATAACGTACAGCCTTGGGATTGTTCGTCTTACAATCATGCAGTTTATGTCATGGACAGAGCAACACCATGTCCGTGGTTAGCTAAGATAGATGGAGAGTTTTATCCTGCTAAGTATTTGTTTACAGTCGATTATACTGAAAGCGAAATAGCAGACGATCCTGCTCAACACAAACAAAGTCATGTAATGTATTTATTAGATGCAGGTAACTGGACTGGTAATTTAGTTGCTTTGCCTAACAATCGTGTCAGGGTTACACATCCTGCTTGGTTTCAAACAGGCGAAGGAGCACCAGACTTTTTGCCATCACAACACATTCATTATTCAAAGTCTAACTTAGACTATACTTTGGATACAAATCAAATATTTAATAATTTATATAGTGAGGACTAAATGGGAAGATACGGTTACGATTACGGATATAGTGCTGGCAGAAAAGGTATAAAAAAATCTGACGACCCAACAATTAAAATTAAGCCAAAAGAATTAGGTGTAGGTGCTTTGCTTGTTGGCGGTCTTATGGGTTTAAGTGGTAGCAAAAACAAAAAACAAACTGGCAAAACATCTAATGTATCCAAGCCTGTTTCTAAACCTAAAATTGTAAAAACACCTCCATCAAAACCAAAAAATCTTTCTAGTAAATTTAAAAAAACTGAAAGTGGAAATCAAGCTAAAGTAACTTCAAAAGAAAGATTAAGAGAAATAGCCCAAGAAAATATTAGTGACACTGTTAAAAAAGTTACTGGCAAAAAAGATGGTGGCAAACCTATACCTGAAGGCCCAAAGGGTGCAGGACTAAGAGCATTAAAAGCAGAAGCACCAGAAATTACTGACAAAATGGGATTTAAGAAAAAAGGCGGAATTGTGGCAGGCATCAATAATATTAAAGGCATGAAACAAGGTGGTCAATGCAGAGGTATGGGTGCAGCTTCAAGAGGTGGTGGTTTTAATGTTTCGTGATTTGGGTACTGTATGTGTTTCTTATGGGTACAGAGGTAGAAGAACTTGTCTATTTCGATAGTTTGGATACGTGCCTTGAGTATGCAGAAAGAGTCAGGAAACAAGACTTTCATCAAAGACAAGCAGGCGACAAGTTATATATCAAAACTTTTTGCATTCCTAAAAAAACAGATTAAAAAATCAGAAGACAAAGTTCCGAAATACTTTAAGGGAAAATAATGGCTATATCAAGATCTAATATTCCTAAGTCTGTAACTTATGGTGACAAAAAGAAAAAAAAGAAAAGGAAGAAAAAGTAATGGGATTTGCGTGTGGCAGTATAAACGATGGTATGGGAAAAGATTCTTCTGGCATTAGAAGTTTATTAAGACCATTAGAACAAAGACTTAGAAGCAATAATCAAGAAGAAGTTAATTCTTTTTTAGATGAAATAGATAAGATGGCTAATGATAGATTTGGTGATGCTATTAAAAAAAATACGGAATTATATAATACACAACGTGACGAATTTTTTAAAGGTCTTCAAGATCGTATACAACCTTATATGGGAACTCCAAATGAATCTTTTACTGGTGGTATTCAATTTGCTGACACGAGAACAAGTTTAGGGCCAGATTCGTTATATGGCAATTACCACGCATCAAAAACTATTTTAGAATAATTCTAAACTAGGGGGAATAATGTTAGATCCAGTAACTCTATCTGCGGCTGTTTCTGCTGCAACGACTGCATATAATGGTATTAAAAAAGCCATAACAATGGGCCGTGAAATAGAAGATTTAGGTGGACAGTTGTCACAATGGATGACTGCTGTAAGTGATGTAGATAATATAAGTAAGAACGCTAACAATCCATCAACTTTTGACAAATTGTTTAACGGATCAATTGAAAGCGTTGCTATTGAAAGTTTTGCAAGTAAAAAGAAACTTCAAAAACAAAGAGAAGAACTAAAAAACTTTTTAATTGGTCACTATGGATTACAAGCGTGGGATGACTTAATTAAAGAAGAAGGTCGTGTTAGACGAGCTAGGCAAGAAGCTGTCTGGAAAAAAATTGAGCAGAAGAAAATGATAAGAGATTACACCATAATGGGTATTGCATCTTTAATAGGATGTAGTGCTTTAGGATGGATGATATGGATCATAAGCGTTTCTTTATAAAAATACTTGTTCTTATTTGTTTTGCTATTTTGTTTTCCATAGTTTTGGAAGCTGATGAGCCAAAAAAACAAATGACAACCTGTAGATTGGCAAGTCAATTATTACAAGGTGACACAAGAATATGTGTTTTTGTTGGAGCAAATCATACTCAATACAGAGAGTATGTTCCAGTTGGAGCAGGAGAATGTCCAAGAGATTATCAGTGTCCGTACAGACCAAATGAAAAGCCGTTTAATTTAAAAAACGTAATTAAAAGTATTAAGGATCAATTTAAGTAATGTTTAAAAAAATCAGAGAAAGGTTCAAACTCAATTTTGAGTGTGTGGACTTCTCTGGTTTATACAGAAGGTTTTAGAATGGCAACAAGTAATACAACAGCATTCAATTTAGATATTGACGAAATAATTGAAGAAGCTCATGAAAGAGCAGGTTTAGGTAGATCTTATAGTGGTGCTGATTATAGAACTGCACGAAGATCACTAAATCTTTTAGCTCAAGAATTTTCAAATCGTGGCGTTAATCTTTGGACTATAGAAGAAGCAACACAAGCTTTAAGCACTAGCACTTCTGCATATACACTTCCATCTGATACAGTGGCTATATTGGATCATGTTATAAGAACTGGTACAGGAACAAGTCAATCAGACATTAATATAACTCGTATGAGTGTTGGCGAGTACTCATCTATCACATCTAAAAACACAACAGGTAGACCTACCAAAATTTACATTGAAAGATTAAGAGATGCACCAAGAGTAAACTTATGGCCAGTGCCAAACAACAATACTTATACTTTAGTGTATTATAAAATAAGAAGAATTCATGATTCTTTAAATGGTGGAGAATATCAATATGATGCTCCAACAAGATTTCTTCCTGCTATTGTATCTGGCCTATCCTATCAGTTAGCATTAAAAAATCCAAATGTATTAGAAAGAGTCCAACTTTTAAAAACTCTTTACGAAGAAGATTTCCAAAGAGCCGCAGAAGAGGATCGTGACAGATCAGATTTTAAAATTGTTCCAATGGTATCTTAGGAGAGTATATGAGCTTTGCTTCAGGAAAACATTCATACGGTATTTGTGACCGAACAGGATTAAGATACAAAATTAAAGACTTAGTGTTTGAATATGAAAACGGTCAAAAAAATGGATTGAAGGTTGGTAAAGATGTTGTTGACAAAGATCATCCACAAAATAGGTTAGGTAAAATTAGAATACATGATCCTCAGTCTTTAAGAGACCCTAGACCAGACGTTGCAGAAACGGCAACTACTAATACAGTTTTTGATAATAGACACCCACACACAGCAGGTACTAGATCATGACAACGTATGCAGAATTAGTGCAAAACATAAAAGATTTTATGGAAGATGATGGCACAGAATTTTCTAATGAGATTGATAAGTTTATTGATTTAGCTGAATTAAGAATATCAAGAGATATAATAACGCCTGAGTTTAAAAGAAAGGTAACTTCAGCATTCTCAGCTAATGATCCATTTTTAACAATGCCGACTGATTTGGTTACGTTAGAACATCTTCAAGTTATTAATTCTAATGTACGAACATTGCTTTTATTAAAGTCAGATGAATTTATAACAGAGTATTGGCCTAACAGAACATCAACTGGTGTTCCTAAATATTATACTTATTTTGATACTACTACTATTTATGTTGCTCCAACACCATCAAGCAACTTATCATTAGAGTTATCATATAAAAGAAGACTGCCAGCATTAAGCAGTTCTAACACTTCTAACTGGACAAGTATTAATGCAGCAGATGCTTTGTT